>Ga0056128_1000613_pt1 | contig 33540 bp, 16 predicted proteins | sample WorMetLIZISLAND2_FD_71113 | JGI IMG/M metagenome (GOLD analysis project Ga0056128, IMG submission 71113) | Marine gutless worms symbiont microbial communities from Max Planck institute for Marine Microbiology, Germany - Olavius geniculatus... ...
TGTAAAAATTTGGGGGCGCAGCACCCCCTAGGGGCCGAAATATGTTTTTCCGAAAAATGCGCTTTCGGTGGGTTTAATTCAACATCGAGATCTCCAAGGTTACTGGACCAAACTTCACCAAACTTGTTTCGCCTAACGCGGGAGGAATCGGTGTCGAACAAATAACTCACCGATTTTGAATATCTTCATCCGTTCCGAAGAAATTGGCCGCCAAACTTTGAAGTCGACCGAAATCGGGCCAAATTTTGCATGTTTTCGGCCCTTAAAATTTTTTGGGGGACGCTCCCCAAAATTTCGGCCCGGGATTATAAAATTGAGCATACTTAGGAGCATCGTGCAAAATTTCGCGGCGATCGGCCCACGGAGCTCGGAGATTACGCGGCGAGAAAAAAAAGAAAGAAACCACAGCAAAACAGAAGTCCTTCCGAAAACTATCTTTTTCGGGCGGACTAAAAAAATAAACCACAGCAAAACTTAAGTCCGCTTCCGCAAGCTATCGCTTACGGGCGGACTAATTAGTAAGAAAGTTCACAAAAACAAGTTCGCAAAAGGCTGACCATGATATAAAAAAAGTTTTCTGCAAAACTTTTATTTTTTTTATCTGCGCAGCACATCAAACACGACGTCAACAGTGCGCTACAAGCATAAATACAATTGAATATACATAGAACAAATAAATAAATATTATAAATAAAAAAAACGATGTTCATATTACCCGCATTTTCACATTCTCCCTTTTTACCCTATTTCAGACCGTGCGTCGACGCTTATATACCTTAATTTAATTAGTAATTACTGCAGTATAAAAACGTTTATTTTTGCCAGCAAATAAAATGTTCAGCGCAAAACGAACCAAAGAACATACAAATTATTATTTCTGCATAAAATACACTAACACTGAAAAAAAATTCTAGCAGTATTATAAGAAAGGAAAAGCATCGATTTATCATTATTATGCAGATGAACGGAGGACATTTCTCTGCTCCCGCGCTGTCTCCGTGCAACAAGGGCAAAGGCAAATACCTCCGCTACCCCTGTGATGCAGGCGCCTTTGACAATCAATGCCAAAATACTATACGATAATTTGCACACATGGGTGATATGGCTGAAGGCAGCAACCTTGCATTCGAAAGTGCGGCCAAACCGTTAAAAGACATGGTTATTGTTGCATCCACAACAAGTGAGTCCATAAAAAATCAAAAAACAACAAAACTACAGCATATTGACGTGTACAGCTGGTTGTGCGACTTGTGTTGTTCAGCAAATCGTCCACAGATCGGAGCAAGCGGAGTTTGGGGCTTAATGTTGTTGGCATTGTCTCTGCAAGTCGCAGACAGCGTCGTTAGCGAGCTGATTTTGTTTTTCCACGCTATGGGGACGTCGCTGTCACTCGCTAACCGTGCAGAGATACATTGCAATTGCGACGAAATTCGATTTTGTCGTCGTCGTCGTCGTCGTCGTCAAGTCACACGTGTCGCGTTACTACAACACAATGTGTGTGTCTCGGCCACGTAACTGTTGCTCAACGCCGCTGTCTGCTCCACTCGATTTACATACTTAATGAAATATCTGGGCGTTCGTGGCTTGGCGTTTATTACATCTCGTTGTTCAAGTATTCACGAAGGGTCTCCGGTCCAGATGTGCATTTGCAGAGCCACCCCCTGATCACCGGGTGTCATATCAACCGAAACGAATACTCGCCGGTAACGACGTTCGATAATCGAATCAAACTGATGACAAATCTCCTATTCCGCGCATCGTTTTTGTGGCTTGCTTTTTCTGCTATCAATTTAACTGGCAAGTGCCAGGCGTCGTAGGGCTGGAAAATTGTGTTTTAAGCTAAGTTTTGTTACGTTTTTGTAACATAAAAAGTCTATATTTAATAGAAAGAGATAAAGAGAAAGTTTTAGCAGATAACAATTTCAACAATAATAAACAACTACAATGGCGGGTTGCCAGAAAAGGCAAACGCCCATCAACGCTGGCCACCATTAACACAATAAACAACGATATAACAAAATAATGACAGACTATAGATGGACAGAAAAGGTGCAAACAAAAACAATTTAAAGTGCTGCATCTATTCCAACGACTGCAATAACAACTTCTTGAACGTAAGTCTAAATTTTCTAAAGAATGACATTATCTTATGGCTTTAATATCATCAGGTAATTTTTTGGTGTGCAATTTATGGTGTGATTTATACTTTCTGGTCATCGCAGACAATTTATAGGTTTAAGCTAATTAAATCTTACAATTAGTATAGGCGTAAGAAAATTTACTCGTTATTGAATTTTGCTGTATAAATAATGTATTTTTCGCTAATTCGGTTATTGCACCCTGCTGTAATGTACAGAAAACTGTGTGACAGAATAAATATCGTATAGGATGTTTTTCCTAAACCGTATTTTTGTGCTTGGTTTTCCTGCTACATTGCTACATTAAAACCCACAATTGTTTCAAAAACTTTAAAATTTAAAATCTGTGAAACAAACAACTAAAAAAACTTTTTAAAAAGTTTTTCAATGCATCTGCACCATGAGTCAAAACCATGCCAGCAAACTTTTTAGTATTTTTGTCGATAAACAATTAATCAATTTTTAGAAAACTTATTAGCACACTGTAAAAATGCTAATTTTTTGAAAAGTACCGAAAAATAATATTTAGCGAATATATGGACGAAAGTTGTGATAACATGTTTTTGACTCAGAATGTAGTCTAGCCGCTGAAGATCGAAGAGAGGCGAACCGAATGAACACGCACAGGCTGATGATAATGATGATTAATTTGCCGTTCCAATTATCTGATGTAATGACGTCTCTTGTTGTGAGTTCCAAGCACAATAAAGGTACTTATATAATCCGAGCTTAACTCTTTAGTCTTAGTGCAGATTTACCGAGACGCATTAGGCCTAGGCCTACTGGACTAATATCAGAAGCATATGAACGCACAGATGCTATTACTAATAATAATAAGCATCAAAGCATGCATGAACAATGCAAGCATAGGCCAACAGGTCTACAGAATGCGACAGCAAATAGAAATCAATGGCAGCACTTGAACTAGTAATTATCTAGATGCTAGCACAAATAAAACACGTACGATATATCTCGACTTTTCTCTGACAAGTATGTTTCCTTTCTCCTCCCCTTCCCAAAATAAGTACGTGGTCTGCGAAAGTATAGTCTCTGCTCCCCAAAAGAATCTGTAAAAAGCCCGATCGACCGTTAAGGTATTTTCGCGTATTTTTAGTTCAGAAATTAGCCCGCCTGGTTCAAACAAATTTCCGCGATCGTTGCGGAGAGACGCGTGTTGATAATGAGGCAAATTTATGCGTAGTTCACAGAAAAACTACGCATGAGAGCATGCGTGTTCCAACGGGGGCGGAAAAGCGTGGGTTAAAGGAAAATTCGTGTAAAACTCACACAAAATGTGTGGGAGTTGAACGGCATATTTTGCTTTATTAGTTTAGTCAGTTAGCTACAATATATTGTGCGCGTTCTACACTCATGCATGATAAAAAAACCGTTTACTAGTTAGTCTAGTTTGCCGCACAAATGCACGCACATCAAGTGGTCCAAACTCCAAAATAAGCCACCAATTATCATACGGTCATAATTTCATCAAATGTTATGAAAATATCAAATATTAATTTTTTTCACTAACCGAATTCCTTTTAAGCTTGAAAAAGACATTAATGTTAAACATTTCCAGGTGCTAAACGCGTCGTGAAATAAAGCCTACACACTCATTTTAAAAATATACTGAAAGTTAGCTTGTAACTGTAACTTTCTTAATATAAAGCTGACTTTTCTCACAAAGTAGTGTAGCGATGCGTTTGGGGAATAGAATCTAAATTTTATTGCAAAGTATAGACTACAGTATGTTGGTAAAAGATTTCTTACAACAGGTCAATATTTGATGCAGTTACGACAAAAACTTAAGAGCCTCATTGGACCACTCTGTAGTTACTGCCACACGCGATTATAAGAGTGCTGTTTATTACTACTTTAACGCGAGAATACACGCACACTTACGTGCTGAAGCTTTGTTGTACAGCCGTCCTAACTTCTTCTAGTTGGCCGCACTACGTGTCTTGCCCGTCCGTCTTTTGTATGTCTGTCAGCCAAAGCTCTTTACTTGAAAACGATAAAGCATAAAATAACTCAAATTGGTCTGAACGCTTCTTGTGGGCAGGGGAAACCGGTGTGCCAGTTTGCAGGCCAAATGGTCAAAGCTCAAACGGTTGAAGGTCAGGCGGACGGCCGCACCATATGCTAGCACTAGGCGATTTTCATGGGCGATACGCGTATGGCCAGCCAAGGTCACAGCAGTTTAAAACGAGCTATATCGCCACAAATGGCTTTAGACACTGCACTATGAATCGTTCACACGAACTTCGTTATTTGACGCCACATCAAGCCGTGTTTTAACTTGCGCTCTGGGCTTTCTTCATTTAATTACCAAACACGTTAGCTCAAGTTTTTAAGGTCAAAGGTCAAGGTCAAAGATCAAAGTTAACGTTCAGCCTTGATCATATTCAATGCTTAAAGTCCATACGATTGACGCAAATGATTGATAGCTCAAAGTCAGAGGTCAAGATCGTCAACTGAATAAATAAAGTCAAGGTCAATTTACTGTTGAGATCAGTGGCGTATTTAGAATTTGGCGCGAGCCTATAACGGGGGTTTGGGGGCGGAGCCCACAGCGGGGTCCAGGGGCAGAGCCCCTAATCGGGGCTTAGAGGGGCGAAGCCCACCTGAAGCTGAAACACTTTTTGCTTTTAAACGTTTAATGGAAGCCGCAAATTCGCCTATTTTTCTGAAATTTGGAAACGCAGAAAATCACAGATATTTGCGTTGTTTTAGCAAACAAATAGAGTTTAGCAAGCTGCAAAACGTCGTCACGGATTAATATGAGTTATACAAAAGGCAGTAAACTTCACAATAGGCACAATAGGACTACAGTACAATAATAAGTGGGCCGTGTCAAACCCGGTCTGTCGTCGTCAGAATGCTTGATCCGTTGATCGTCGCCAATGTCGTCGCTCGCAAGTGGTGTGCCGTGTCTTTGGCGTTTGACATCGTATTACGTATGCGGTCCGACGCGTTGCCATTGTCGTCTCCACTCGCTAATGACTAAGCTGAGCTCATAGTTACGTAACTTACGTTTTGTCTATCCCTTCTTTGACTTTTAGCTGTTCCGTGTGCGAGTGGCGGGCTGGCAGCAAATGTCGTACAAGACAGCGGGTGGGCGGGCGTATCCAAACTGTCTATCTCTCCAGTGAAATAGGGCATTTCGTCGCTTAATGGCATTATAATATCATGACATTGGCATACGGAGCTTGGTTCCTGGGATTCTCATACTGATGAGTTCTGATAACCTCGCACATAGGATCTATGATCTCTGGCACGCTGCGATGCCGCTGCAGCTTGTGCTATCTGAGAATAAGGCGTGTCACAGTCGCCATGGGGCAAAGGAACGCATCTTAAGAGCACTGCCATAGTCGCGTTACATGCAATAATAGGCATATCTCATTTGGATATACTTATATGTTATTTGTTGTAACCTATGCAAGTTGTAGGCCTGTTCATCTTGGGTTGAACTCAGATCTGACATTTTAAAATATTAATTAACCACCGCCCATGGCGTGCGCCAGCCAGCCACCGACTGCCTTGATGTTGGTTTCATATATAGTGCCGTGTCACTCACCCATGGACACTAAACCCGGCCGCCGCGAAATATTATAGGCCTATATGATTTGCAGCTGGTTTTCAAAAGCGTTCGGCGACGCCGGTGTCATATCAGATGCAATCTCACATGGCGATTTTAATCGCATATTGTATCGGTATGAAAAAAGATCATCAAACATTGTTGAATTTTGCAATTCTTGCTAGAAAATGTCAAAAACGCACTTTTTCATATAAAGCAGCTTGTAAAAAATGTCATGGTCGGGCCAAAGGGGGGGTGCGATGCCCCCCTTAAATACGCCATTGGTTGAGATTAAGGTCAAAGGTCAAGATCATAATCATTCGACAAACTCGTCGTCGTAGCACCACCAGTAGTCGTCGTTGACTCGTTGGCGTAACCACGCGATCAGCGAACACGCAAACACGATTCCTCCGCACTGCCAATCACATCAAATAAATCAGATTAATTAAGTCGTCTTCGATAAGGGTTTATGTACTGATAATTTAGTTTTTGGTTAAGGTTATTTAACTTATTTTTATACTTGCTACAACATTTTGGCAAATAAAGATTGTAATAACAGTGCCTGCAGTGATGCAAATGTAACAGGAGCTGGAGACTAAAATTGATGACCGCAGACTTCAATCATACTGTAAACAATGCACGCAACAGTTGCATAAAATATTAATGTATGTTAAACCGCAGACTGAAGTAAAATAAGTGAGTGCTAAACGAACTTATTAACCGTAATTATTATTCACCAATTTGCTTTCAGATCACCACTACAACTTAATCAGTTTCACATTGGGTTATGATCAACCCTTTCTCGAAATTTCATCGAAATCCGTTTAGAACACCAGACAGTGGTTTAATGCATTTATTCCACAGTCGCTGATGGTCGTATCTGATAGTGTCGTATCTGCAGTTGCGTTTGTTAGCGGTTTAACCGCCGTAAGTTTAAAAGTATAGAGCGTGTTCAATATGTACAAATTAAACTGAGACAATAAAATTTTAACTTCGAAACTAAAGAAGACAGAGTTCGATCATTACAACCAGCAATTTTTGGTTTTCAAATGACAGTCAACAAACGCATTCGATGCATCGGCAAAAGTAATTAGGCTTATATTAACTATATAATTAGCGACGGAACTGCACGACCTCTGCAGAAAATATTGTCGCAACCTGGCGACCACAACGGACGCGCGTATATTATGATCAGCTTCAGAAATCCCGCATCAAAATCGTGATCGGATCGTCACTAGTTTGAAAGGTTGTTCTTAGGTCACTCTCTTCATACCACGTAAAATGTCATCATAATCTCTTTACACGGTGTTTCATAAAAGACCCCTTTTTTCATGATTTACTTAAATAATGGTCAATTCACTAGATATTTTACCAGTTATAGCTGAAAAAATAATAATTCAAAATATTTTAACAAAATATGGCAGTTGATGAAACATTTTTGTTAGTCGTGATGTAACGTTGACGTCATAATGTGTCATTGGTACAAGCTTGCTAGTCTAAACTGGTACTGTCAGTTGCTACCCTGCTTCGATGGTGAAAAATCTAGTTCGTTGATGACATATTTTTGAAGTTTTTCAGTTGCAGCCACAAAAACATGCAAAACGATCGCATTCACGTGTCTGTGGGGATAGTTGGACTTTCACATGTTCGAGCAAGACAGTGCACTAGCACACCTAGCGTGCAAAGTGGTTGCGTTTCTGGATCGCAAGACACCTGATTTCATGTCCCCATGTTGTTCAGTGCTGACATGATAAACATCTTTTGTTAGCGAACCAAGTTAAGTTCACTATCGAAGCAGGGTACCAACTGACAGTACCAGTTTAGGCAAGCAAGCTTGTACTCACAACACATTATGACGTCAGCATTACGTCACGACTAGCAAAGAATATTTAATCAACTGACATAGTTTATTAAAATATTCTGAATAAGTATTTCTTCAGCTACACCTAGTAAAAATTTTGTGTAAATTGATCGTTATTTGAGTAAATTATGACAAAAATAAAAGGAGGTCTTTTTATGAAACACCGCGTATACCACCACGGTCTAATTAGTTTCGCACTAGGTCGTGAATCAACTTTTGTCCGAAATCTTCTCGAAATTCGTGCAAAACTTTTTGAGCCACCCAGACAAACAGACAAACACAACTGTTATCTTCGGTGTAGGTAACAATAACGTTAACGCGACGGCACGCACCTGGATTAATGCGATGAACACGAGGCAGAGCAAAGCTTGACGCGAATAGCTGTCAATCCAGTTGACTACGACCAACTGACAACCCTGAACAATAACAGCACATGTTAAATACAAATAATGAACATCCGTGCCATAATAATTATAGCTGTTCAACAGATTTCAGCATGGCGCTTACCACCACTCCGTTCCAGCTCCGCGCGCATTGCTGCGCTAGCGTACACGGTACGCTTCGGTCGTTTGTTTCATAATCCGCTCCATCCGCTCCGTTTTCTATAATGTACTTAAAGCAGTGGTCAAACTGTGATGAGACGGCACAAGAAATGCTACTACAGTGAAGTATTAGTTGTTACCTTAGTAGTAGTAGCCTACTACTACTACTACTGTAGTAGTAATAGTAGGTCTACAATAGTAGAATACAGCAAGCTAGGTTTCATGCAGTTTGGTAGGTTAGTGCGTTTCGTAGCACCAGGAAAAAAAGGAAAAATAGATGTGCATGTGACAAAACAGCGTCTATCCCTCCAAGCAGTTAACCAGTTAGAGCAAGTCTCGCCAGCTCTCACATTATCTTCTCTTTTTAAAAAAATTCTTCTGTCTCTTTTAAGGGGCTCTCTGCTAAATCCAGTCCAGTTGTTTGAGGGAGTCGCCTGAAAATGCAGGACTGGAAAATGGAGAATACAGGGCTGGAATTTGACGGACTGACAATGCGTGTTAGACTTCAAAAGACACAGTTAAATAAAGGTAGCTGCCACGAACATTAAATTAAAATTTCATGCTGCAACTCAGCCTTTTAATTTACGCTTATTTATTACATTGAAGCATACACAGTTTAGGACACTTACAACAAAAACGATGTCGTAGTTCATGCACAATATCACAAACACTAACGTAACGAAGCATGCGGTTATGAAGCTTACTGTAGGCCCAATATGGTATTTTATTTAGTGGATTGGTAAGCTACGTCTGTAGGCTACTAATAAGTTTGTCTCCTATCTTGATAGGTCTAGTGTTGAAATAAACTAACTAAACCTATGAGTCTTTACAGCATATTTGCAAATACACAGGTTATTTATATACAATACATATAATCGCAATCTTTCGGAATCGTATAGTGAGCACTTTCTTCCATCTCTGTTAAATTAAGTAGGTCTGTCAGATTATTCGACGCCTGCACATGCCTCTATTTACCGCTCGTTAATTCATGACTTATAACCAAATTTATCCCATATTGTCACTCTAATCAAGCGTGACGTACTTTGTCTCCACCTATTTATCACATGCTTGTTCACATTGCACATCGTTTATTGCAGTCTAGAAGTAAGAACGGTTCAATAGGGTCAAACTGTGCCCCAAGTGTGTTACTGGCATCGCAATTCTAGCAGTATACCTATGTCTTCAAAACAGTATTAAGCCATTTTCAAGTCTGTCATTTTCCAGTCTTGCATTTTTCTGGTCCTGCATTTTCAGCGCCCCCGTTTGAACTTTGAGGGAGCGCCGTAAGCTTCCCAAGTGGGGTCTGCGACATAGCCCCAATCGCCGTCGATTTGAGAAGGTGTTGGGCGTGAAAACACATTTGAAAGCAAGCTGCAGCACACGATGTCATGTAACTGACGAACGACATTTTTCTGCCGCAGTGGCCACCACGACACTTTTCACAGCATGCCGCCACCCTCAGTCATGACGGCAGCTGCAGCAGCAGCAAAAGCAGCAGCGCTGACGTATCAGTCGGTAATTGACGTGATTCTCCCACCACCACCACTGCTGCGCTGCTGCTGATTGCGACGTGACGTGTGTCACGAGAGAACAGTCTCTCAAAGCGCGTAAGGATCACCTACAGCGGATTGGTTGTCAGGATGTCCAGTGACAGATTATCTGAACTGCATATTTTTTTCTGCTGCTGCTGCTGTAACAGCGATGTGGGTCTATGATAATTGGCGTGATTCGATATGTCGTTAAGTAGCAGGAGAGATCGTCAGACACGTTGCTCTGGCTGCAGATTCTAACATCATCATCATCATCGTCATCATCATCATTCTTGTGTACAGCTTGTCGCAACGTGACGACGTTGAATACTACTGAGAGTTAATTACCACCAACGACGACGACTATGATGATGATGTGATGGTTAGGTCACGTTCAAATTAGCAGCCTGCTAGCGCGCCAACATAGTGATAGTGTCACGTCAGAAGTGCTTTCCAGCAGGTCACCAGACACTCATTAGCTGCTAATTAATATCGACTATACAATGTATGCGGCTGAATGTCTGCCGGTCGGCTTCTACGCGCGTCCATATGATCATACGTCGTTAAGTTCGTAATGCACGCATTAGCGTTTAGGCATAATTTAATACGGGCATTTATTACTGTAATAGTAATATAAATAGTAATAGCCACGATAACGTGTTTACGGTGCTGTCATCACGGCGCGAAAGTTCACGCGGTTCATTTGACGAATGTAGAACGCCTGGAGGCCGACGATCTTAGGACCATGCCAATCAAGTTGAACCACAGATCCGCCTAAAGCGACGGCTATTATAAATTTATAATATTATCTATCGCCAATTAAGGCATTCATTATTATTCAGCCTAAAAGCTGATACTTATTTTACCATTCCACGAAGGGTAGAAGGCAAATTCATATCAACATGCGTGGCTGATTACATATCAAAATGGTTTACCTGCCCGCATACAGTTCGGTAACCGGACCCGGAGTACGTTAACTACAGTATGTTGATTCACTACAGTACACATTTTAATTAAGCTTTTATCTTTTTTTATTTGCGCTACCTTTGTGGTAAATGCATAAACGTGATTATTATTTCCATGTGCCAAGTAGGTCTACGGTGCACATTTTATGCCGTAGTCATACCATGTGAACTGACGCGCACATCACTGTTCAACACAATGGCCTAAATGATTACGACAAAGTAGCAGTGAATACGTACAAATTATTGTTAGCAACTAAAACCTAAACCGTTTGACACTGCCTGTAATAAATGTAAACACTCAGCTCGGTTTCTGCTATTATGCGCCTTTGATTCCTTCGCGACAAACGGCGCTATAGAATGTGATTTGATTGAACCCGAAATAAAATATTTAAAAAAAATTTTTTGCACCAAAGTTAGCGCAGCTCTTGTTGTACAAATGCCCAGCTTATGCTTACAGCTGGCGGATCACGTGCTGGCGAATGTGCCCACTGCATACTAGTAGTGCAGAGGGGTGAACACACAACTAAGCCGACGGCCGCATACATGTCGGCACTAGGCGTGGCGACAACTTTGCTTGCAAATTACGCTCGTAATTACCCAAAGCTGCGGTCTCCCGGCATTGCGTGGGGTATGCTGCTACAGCAGATCACTCTGGTTGAAGAAACGCCAGTCGCACGTGATACCATTGAAGACGTTTTTGAGAACCATACTACTACTACTAGCTACTACCACCACCACTACCACTATACTGACCTTTGTGTTCAAGTACTGGCTGGTGTTCAGACTCTTCGGATAGAGAATGGCGTGAACTTGACAATAGTTGTCTCGCTGTTTGTAGTAGTAGTAGTAGTAGTAGTTGTTGTTGTTGTTGTTGTTGTCTCGCTGTTCACTGTTCAGGCGACTGACGACCTCCGCCGACTGTAGCGTCATCGGCACGCAGCACGACATTGGAACGAACCAACACTGTATTGGTATGAGAGTAACTGCAGTAGTAAAAGTAACTGTAATGGTAACAACAACCGTAGTAGCGGCAGTAAGTGTGGTACTAACGGTAATTTCGGTATGTTGTGGTTAAGAAAACCGTAGTATTTCATTATGACTACACACTAGAGGGGACATTGGAACGAACAGTCCGTCGCTGTCTTGAGTCCAGTTGAACCACGAACTGTTCATGTAATCTTGCGGACCCAGCACTCCACAACACTGCCACTAACAATAAACATTTCACTTCCACATCTCATCCTGTAGCACAGTGATCAAAGGAAAACGTAATGGTCAGCTACTTTATTATGGCATTGCTTAGGCCAGCAGCATGTGTCAGACTTAGTTCCTGTAAAGATTCTGAACACCGCTTACTTTTTAGCCTTTGAGATTGTAAAACCAATTAATTTTTGAGTTATCTTCGCAAAATTTATAATACAGCGTCTTTTCGATGCTATCCAAAATGTTTAGAGAATTCAATCGGAAGAAGTAGGCTCGACGATATTACGCAGTGGTCCGGCAAAAGGCTGGTGGACAGCGTCCGTCTCGCGGAGAACCGTGATGTTTATCGACGTTTCGTAGTTGAGGCCGCCAGCGCCCAATCTCCGGGTACGGTAAACTTCCGAGTAGGCTACATGCGCATACTCAACGTTTAATTAACTGTTATGTAGTCTGTTGCCAAAGCAATGGGTTTTAGTTAACATTTTTCGTAGCTTTTGATAAACAACGCGAGTTCTTTTAGATAAGTTCGATGACTTACTATTTGCAATAGTATTTTTGTACTAAGATTGATACATGCGTAATTTAACAGTGTGAAAAAAATACGTGCAAAATCGTGCTTAAATTCGCAATAACTGGCGCGAGCAATGGATGGCCGCATAATGCGTTGCAGCATCAGTAGCTCGTGCCAATAAGCCGCCAGTGAATTAATGTCGTTGACTTACCTGGCTTTGAAGGTGATCCCAAGCACGTGTTAACTCTAATGTTTCTAACGATGTCTTGTTATCTGACTGTGCTGTCCTGTTGTACTTATGTTGTAGTACTACTACTACTGCTACTAGTAGTTGTTGTCGTTGTCGTCGTAGTTCTATGTTGTCCTGTTGTACTCGTGCAGTAGCTGATATTGCATTCCGTCCTGCAACCTGTTCATGATCTGACAAAATACAACAAAACACTTGAAATTCCTCGTAAGTAACCGCCGATGACATGCATGTTTTCGCCCTACAGGCGGGTCCACTCTGTTACCCGGCAACTCAACCCCTTCAGAATGCCAGTAAAGAAAATGAGAGAAAAGGTAAGGGTACATATTATATCTAATGCTCAAGGATTCAAACGCCGCGGTCGGGGTCCGCGACCGTGCAATACAGAAAACGTCAGAGGGGTATGATCGACAAAAACAAACCGACAAACTCTTCGCGCATTATAGCAAAATGTAAACTCATACGTCGGCTTTGAAGCAGATCAAGAGGATTCCTGCTGCTACTTCGTTGGCAATCAGTAAAAGAACGATCAGCGAATACTGCAAATACACATACAAACACAATGCTTCGGACTCTATACCACAACAAAAACAACTATACTACTACTACTACTGCTGCTGCTGCTGCTACGACGACGACGATGACGATGATGATAAAGTTTTGATTAAAGCGTAACTGTTATGTGTATTAACTTATGACGATAATAATCAAAGCGTAAGATCATACCGTAAGATGCACATCAGTAGTCTCTCAAAAAAATTGGGGCGCCTGCATGGAACGTAGTGGCGTTTGGCAATATCTTCTTAAATGTCTACGCTTTTTGCGCTTTGCTTTCAGGCGTATTATGCAGAACAATATTTTACACAGATTTAGATAAAATAGTGAACGCGTTCCGTCCCTCTAAAAAAGTGGAGGCGCGTACCTGCGCCACTGTGTACATAGATACCCGCATGGCGCCTAATTGTCGTCGTAACGCCGAGGTACTTACGAACGCCATGAAGCAGACGCTGTCACTGCACGCTCCGCAACACCCGAGGAAACTGACCACGCTCAACAAAACTAAACGACTACTACTACTTCTACTACAAGTTACAACTGCTGCAACGACAACAACAATAAATACTATTACGACGCTCAACAGAACTCCGACCGACACGAAGATAAAGGGAAGATCAGCAACGACGACAGGTGACGACGACGACACCTCGGGGTTGTCACGTAGTAGTAGACTGGTAACGTACGGCAGACGGTTGGTACTGAAGTACAGCGACGAACCGACGGCCACCAGACTCAAGCCGATCAGCTGTACATTTCACAAGGTAGTGTAACGACGCAGTCAAGGTCACGGCTTGGTGGAATATGACAATCACTTTATTCCGAATTTCCCGCCCAGTATGGTAGTAAAAACAAGAAAGCTCAACTGTCGTAGGAAAGACGCTCTACATCCTGTGCAGTTCCTGTTGTATTACTCACTTTCTAGGTTATCGAAAGTCGATAGTTTTTGTTAGCTGACCGTACTTAAGTAACGGTTGACCTATTGGTACGGTTGTCGTCCGTCGTCCGCCAGCACGTCCGTCCGTCTGTCTGTCTGTCATCGTCTGTAACAAATGTATTGTGGCTAAGCGTTAGATTGTAGGAGAAAACTTTTTACTCAAATAATTAGCCATGTGCCTTAAACTTGGAAATGCAAAATTTTAGCAAAAGGAACATTTTTAAATTAAGGGTTGAATAAAGGGGGTAAAAAATTTAAACTGGCCATTATCTCGGAAACGGTGAGGGATAGGGGCAAGGTTAGACCTAGTATTAATTACTAAAAGGATATTGGCTTTCATATGACATAAAATCATTGAACTTGGATGACCTTGAAAGTCAGTACTGCAACAGAAATTGCATAAGCTGTAGCGCGTCTCCTCTAGCAAAACGTTTTTATTGTGAGAAAAATTTGCACAACCTCCGTCCGATAGTTATATTGGTTAATTGAGACTGTAACTATTTATATCGCCAGACGAGATGACCAAGTGCGACGATTTTTATACTAGCGTTGATGGTAGCTTTCGAGAGCAGCGTTCTGTTAACATAGCGTGTATGAAACTGTAACTGCTGAGAAATCGTTTCTTGCGATTGGAAATCAGACTCTGGGATTCGGACGTAGGCGGTACGGTCGGCTTTCTCTAGCGACAGCTGTGCTTTTTGTTTCATTTAAAAGGGCGTATGCCACCTCGTGTTGGTGGCGTAGCATAGTGGTTAGAACGTAGGTCCTAGCCGGTGTACCGGCGAACTTTCCCTATTCTGCGCTAGACTGGTGAACTGCCGTTTGACCACTTTGTGGGCAAAGCATCCTCTATCAGTCAACCAACAAGGCCAACTCAGCCTCCCATCCCTTCGGGGTCGGTTAAATGAGTAGTAACCCATTTATATGGGATATGGAAGATAACCGCGGGCTTGCTGGAAGGTAATGGCAGCCTACCACCGGGTTTATGACTATGTCACCTGCGGGCTGACTGCCTAGACACCGGGATCAGCTCTGGCCCCTACGCTCGTTAGAGTATGGGTCCGTTTACCTTTCTATGCCACTTCATGTTAGTGATTAATAGATTTTGTTGCATTGCCTTTTTACTATAGTATATGAGAATCTGTGCAATAAAGGTCAAGGGCTGAACTTTGAATCTCCAGCTGTTTTTCTGACCGCAAAGCATTGTCAGAGAGCCACGATACGGTCAAGATCACAAATTACTTAGGTCTACAATGAACGACAAAAGTTAACAAATCAACCCCCTTGTTATCTCTCCAGAGGGATGAAAGAGTAAGTCGCCCATAGTGATTTCTAGAACTGGGTGTAAATGCGTGACACCCCGGAAAAGAAAAAGAGAAAAAGGCGTGACGTAATAGAGACGTGATGCCATTATCTGTTGACACATCCAACCAGTTAGTTAGAGCTGTGCAGTGACATGCCTGTCCATTTCTGCTCTCTCTTGTAGTTGATGTTCGTGTGCGTTATTTCGCAGTGACTATGACCCAGCGCAACTGCAAGTGCGTGTCTGCCTGGTTGTACCCGCCGCAGTTTTGTTTTATTTCGTTGTTATTTGTCTTTGCTTTAGCGAACTAAGAATGATGACACTCGAGATGTCGATAAAATCGTCGATTACTCGAGTACTCGAGCAGTAAATTACTCAGATCGCACAGCCCTAGAAATCCATTTAGCTGAGTTGTTGACGCAAGCCGTTCAAGTGTTTGCTGCTATCAATCAATTCGCCATTACGTGCACTGCGCGACCAGCCACGCCTTCTCCAAGAGCGAGAGCTAGGAATTATCGATCCGAATCTATTTAAATCGATTCGACAAAACGAATCCAATTCGATATCCTGTAATTTCATTGCCAAAATGTATAGACCTACTATCAGACATTTCATCTATAAATGTTTAGTTCAGTGCACCCTAACTGCTACTTTTTGGCTATTTTAATTATACAGTGTTTCATAGATGTAAAAAAAACGTTTTTTTACGTTTTTTAATTTTTTTCCGCGTTTTTTACGTTTTTAACGTTTTTTTTATTTTGCTCAACGTTTTTATTTTATAAAAACGTGCACTGAAAATCCCATCAAGAGCTTCAAGAAGTACTTTTGGAACCACAGAAAAGAAGTAATAGGTTATATTGATGTGTTTTATTTAGTTAGTCCAAATATATTAAATAAAAAGTTTTTAATTAGTATACTTATATAGTTTAATGCTATGGCTTTGTAACCACAAGCTTGAAGTGAAATTAAATAAAGTTTTCTCTATTTAAAGTGTAGTTTAAGGTATATTGCACTTACATCATTAGGCATTAGGCAACAGGTTGAACAAATTATGACAGACGTTTATTATTCAACGTTTTTTAACGTTTTTTATTCTTGTCACGTTTTTACTTATTTTAACGTTTTTTTATTTTTCTTCGAACGTTTTTTTTACATTTATGCAATGTTTCTTGCTATCTCTTTGGGGACGCTTTCGTTGACATTTCGAACGTCACTCACAATTTGATTAAGTTAGCTTACTGGTAACGTTGTGAATATCACTTTTTCTCTAGGTTGCTCCTAAATATGTTTTAGTTCCGGAAATTCCCAGCATGTTTTAAAATTGACTTAAGTTGGGGGTTAAAACCCCAAGTCTATTAAAGGAGCATACAGCGCACCCTAAGCCCCCTGGTTGGATTTGGAGGATTTGCTACAAGGATTAGCAAACTAACAACACACCGAGTGGATCGAACTATAGGCCCTTACGAGGATCCAGGTTAAAGCTGCGCTATGCGAGTAATTTTTCGCTCGAGTGAGTACTTAGTGAGTAGCGTAACGAGTACTCAAGTATTTGTTTAACAAATTATGTAAGTAAAAAATACTTATGTGCCAATTAAGCATTACTCATAATACATGAAACGTGGCGCACTTGCGGCAACTGCATGTTTATATGTGACCTGCTAGAATGTAGAAGTTGTATTAGTTTTTACGATTAGACATGACAATTTTATGAGTTACGTATTTCATTTAGTGATTTAAAAAAACTTTCGTACCGGTACTTATATACTTATAGCTTGTTATGCAAAATTATTTAACCAATTTTATGTAATTGCAGTGAAAATTTTATTTACTTTTATTTTACGTTTTTATCTTTTAATACAGAAACTGACTGCAGCAAAATAATGAAGATGTTTTACTTAGCCGTTTATTCATTAATGACCTATACTCGAGTGCTATTTCGCCAGTATCTGTGATGACGCCGTTTGCAAACTTGTCGCACAGATCACCGGCAACAGTCAGCAGCTGCTACATCCGCTGCTTCCTCTTGAGCGCGAACAGCATTACTACAGTCTCCGTGAATGAAGCCACAACTTCCAACTTTCTGGTCGCACATCATTCTTTAAAAACAAAAGCTTTATTGTGAGGATTTGATTATACCAACTGTTTTTTTATTGACAACTATACTTCAACTTATTCTACTTAGCCTACTACTGTAAAACGACGATTTGTACGTTATTTTATTATAACTGGATAGACGGATGAATGAATGAATGATAGAATTCTGGACGTGAGTATTCGACTCGACTAGGCTGCTTAGTACTCGACCCAGCACTATGCCCAGCTCGGTTGTGTGCGTGTGTTATCGGTGCGCGGCGGATAGCGATATCGGTGGCTGGAAATCGTCGCCGATATCGCTCCCTGAAGATCGACGTCGACACGCCACGTCACGTCAGATGGACTGTCCATATCAATCTCGGCTCATCTCGAGGCAATAAAAACCACCACGCACACGTCCACTGCCGACCAACAGTGTCCCGGCCCGTTCGTCCACAATCCGGCCTATAGACCAAGTTGCTCGACGCCTGACTCGGTTAGTACTCGGATGAGTGACCACGTCCGCAGACGGCTAAGCCGTTTCTGTGCGCAACCACTTGGGTTTGAATTGAAAGGTCGGCACCTGTTGACATGAATGGTTAGCAGCTTTGAGCTAAACGTTTAGGGGGTTAAAGATTCAACTGTTTTTTTTCTTCCAGACCCATAGCATTCAGTCAGAGGCATAACGCACTTGGGTCCATGCAGTGTTTAAATCGATTAACGCCACCATTTCGAACAAACTCCACCAGCCGAAAATGTCAACCGCCCCACCCCTTCCCGGCGGCTTTATCACATAACGGCTCGTGCACCTCGGGCTTAGAAATCAGGATAGTGGTGCCTATTAATAATTTATGTAACTTAAAAGCATTTGATAAACGTCGAAAATCAATATTTTCCACAAAATGTCAAAATGCTTGACAAAAAGTAGTAGCTGAGAAAAATATGACTACGATGTAAAATGCAATCAATTGCATCTGATCTGCCTCTGACATCGACATCATGAATCAAAAAAACAACCAAAGACGTTTGTCTGCGCCATAGCCAGTCTTAAATGACTTTTGGAGCAAATGTTCTATCATAAAGACTGTTAGAACTGGCACTAAAAGTCAGTCTTCGCCATTGATCAATAGGCTACGTGAGTCATTGTTACAGATGTTATCTGAGATGTACCAAGGACGAGTCACTACTACTACGACAACAATACCAACAACTACTACTACTACTATCGGACATGTCGTGGCAAAGTTAACTGAGGACGATCGAGACCCGTGTTATAATAAAGATTGTACGAGATTCAAGCGGATTGCACTCGCATCACTCTAACGTATAATAATCCATGTACTCCACGGTCGCGCGCTCGCACTGTTATCTCTAACACTATGTCCGCAGTGGTACAACGGATTGTTAACTCCGCTAGGGCAGTCACGCGTGAACAAGCGAACGACAGGGTAGGCCCGATCGTCGGCAACCGTGGAATTTCAAAAAACCATTAATGTCTATAATGTATTTTTAAATTGCACTTATACCAATCCAGATAGTGGCTTAACTGTTTGTGATAAATACCGGTAACTGCCCTATTTAATAATTTACACAGATTTTAATAAAGTAGCAGTTGACGCATTTGCTCCTTGGCAAAACGCATAACTCGACAACTCAGTAGGCCAATGCAGTCACGTATACGACAGTGAAACAAAGTCCTATAGCTAACAAAGTATACACATTTAGTCCAAATGTATCCCAACTAGGCCTACATGAGCGTAGGTCGGCGACCCCGTCCCCACCCTAACTGCATTACAATTATCGTTTGTAGTTTTTGTACTTACGAGGAACAGTAGGTTGACAATGATGAGAAATGCCTTGGTACAAACGAGCTTCAGCCATTCACATCTGCAGCAGTCGTTAGCACAAGCCGACGAAGTCGTCATTGGGGTGCTGGGAACAACAAGAGCCGCATCAGTGGAGCGTCGCAGGGATAACTTGCGGCTGCAGCAGCTGGACAGTCTGCTCGACATGACGTCGTACAGATGACGCGTTCTGACCTTCAGCGAGTTGTCGGCTACTTTCACTTTCGTCGTCGTCCACATGACTGCAGTGGTCGCTTTACTTGCTAACAGTGACGTCACGACTCATAGTTCTCCTCTGTCATCACTTTCATCACCATCATCATCATCGTTATCTATTTCTGTTCTTTTTTGTTTCTCTACTTTTTCCCATCATCATCAGCATTAATATGTGAGATAATACAGTAGAAGATTTTGCTATAAAATTTTTGCATATTATTTTAGGCCTAATCTTTTACTGCTGAGCACTGCCATCCAATAGGACCTACAGGCTACAGTTGTAGAAGGCGCTATGCAAAAATTTGGTTATTGTTGATTGCTTCATTGATTGGTTGTGATTGTGATAATTACAAGCGGACGGAATTTTCTCACTGTGGGGTAGCACAATTGTAATTTGTAATTTAATTACATATGGTATTAATGTTCAATTACATGGTCATGTAATTTGTAATTTAAAATTACATTACAGTTTTCAATTACATTTGAAATTTTTAAGTGGTAACATCTATTAGTTTTATATTAAGCACCATGTCGATCTTTCTTATTTACTCAACTACATTTTGCCATGTGATTTACATTTTCAGCTATAACCGTTTTTGCACAAGTTGTTTTTGTAACTAATGTAGACCGTAAATAGCAAACCTTCCATTTCACTAATCGTGGGATGAACACTAAACAGTCTGCATCGCCGATAGTTGTCAAATCATACAACTTTTCTACAATTGCTCTTTTCCCAGCCTTTAAAGTGACATAGGTCTTCGTGTGATTTACATGATGTAACTTACATTACTAAATATAAGTTGTGTTTGTAAATAGTGTACACAGTAGTTGGCATTAACAGGTAATTCGTGTGTTGCTGCTTGCTCCTGGTGCTTTTGGTCTGATAATGAATAGTGACCGCATTACCAGTGTACTGCTGCTAGTTTGTTAAACCTATGAATGTATTTATCATTTATAATACTAATACTAATTGGGAAACAAGATCAGCAATTGCATGTAATTTGTAATTGAAATAATTGAAATTATCTAATTTGTAATTTGGTTTCTGATTCCAAAGTAATTTGTAATTTGTAATTGAATTACATTTGCGCCAGTAATTTGCTCAGCTCTGTTTTTATCGTTGTCAGTACTTGCAGTTTGGCAACTGTTAACTCAGCTGAAGGCTTATTTATAGGCCTACGTTATAATGCATATGAATGAATGCATTTACTTTTCGCTCATAGGCCCGACGTTTCCATCTCTGTGCCGTGCACCGGGACAGATATATACTTGTAAAATTATTCACAACGAATGCAGGCCATCACGCACTACTGCATTCAAGTCTCGTAGCGTTAGCAGAGCTTTTTGTCACGGCCATATACATGTAGTTGGTTTTTCTGTGGCTATTGGTAAATTTGGCCATAAACTTTTTGTTCTGTACTGAAAATGTTTTTTTTAATTTAAAATTTACAACAGTTTTAGTTAGTAAACTTTTGCAGTCAATTACCGTAGTTTTTGCTATTCAAAAAAAACCCGTTATAACTGCAAAAAGTGCAGAGAATTATGGAAAAGGTCTTCGTCCACCAAACCCCGACCTTGGTCCCTAGTTCCATGCGGTGATGGCTCCGCGTTTCATACTCACTTCTCGCTTTCCCGTGCATGGCCATAACACTTTTAGGAATTTGTGTGAAACATGAAAAAAACGTTAAAACGCATTTTATTATTTTCTATCATCTAATAAACTAGCCTATATATTCACTTAGCTACAATTACTCTTTACATAAAATTTGATTTACTGTTCTTAGTTGACGAATTGTTCATAGGTAGGTTAACACTGTTCCAAGTATAATAGATTCAGAAAATGTTTATAAAAATTTGTTCTTAAAACAATGACCCAACATGCAGATTCATCAAACCTGGTTAGATGTTGATAATTTAACGAACATTCGAAGAAGACAAATCAACGGTAGATGGAAGCCAGCATTGCAGCACTTTAACGTTATAGGCCTACTGGTGTCCTAGCAGCAGCAGCAGCAGCGCAAGAACTATGGTACAGAACCAATGTGATTTTTCGTTGACAATAACGAAAAACGAATTTCGTAACGATAACTAAAACTAAAACTAAAATAACGAACATCAAAACTAAAAAAATGGAAAAATATTTTCAAAAACTAAACTGTAACTTAAACAAAGTAATAAACATTTGGACAAAAAATCACATTGTGCAGAAACTGTGTGCAGACACAAATTTATCTACAGCATCAACTGCCCAATAACAGTGATTGGCAAATCTCAAATCACATAAAGGCACGGGGGATGGTGTAGTGGATCAGCCCCATGCTTTTGTTAAAGTTCCCTCCTACCACCTTTTCTTTTACACTTCTACTGCATTCTCTTTGACGACTTATCGCTTGGCGTCAGTATTATTCAGTACTTTGTAATGAAAATATCCCATGAGGCCATATTAATGTATAGGTAGAAACACCTCCGTGCTGTCAAGTATAGGCTATGCCGTTCTGACCACTTCATGTAAAATAAGATAACAATGATATTCATTAGAATGCAACTATGAATGGCTAAATGTTACAAAACAGCTGATGAAACAGTCAGTCACTAACAATAGGAAATAAACACAAAAACCTAAATTTCGAAAACTTGATAATCACACATCTCATTAGGCTTTGTCGAGTAGCTTTGCCAAGAAGATGCATGGTCGCAAATACCATTTGACTGCAAGACAATTATTATTCAACCTAATATAGGTTTATGTTGAAGTGAGCAATTTTATAAAGTGCTTAAGATTTTAGTTCTTTCTCTAAGTCGAAGCGACTTAGATTTTTTCAAATCCCTTATGTTATCAACTATCGTTCTGTTTCTGTATTTGTGGTTTTAGAAAAAAAACTTTTTCGCTTTTTAAGTATTAATTATTTAAACTCATTTTATGCAATCATCTTATTATGTTTTTAGATTTATACTTTTGCTTTTGCGTTGTCATAATTATTTTTCTGTTTTTATTTTTTCAAGTTCTTTTATGATGATATCCAACTTAATTCATGTTGTCATTTCTCAGTACTCGTGAATGCCGCTGTGCATGTACTCGTACGTGTACGTTTAGGGCCTAGTGTTTTTTTCTGGACGGTTCATATTTGTTTTTGCACTGTAAGTTTTGTAAAATTGCAATAAATGAAAATGGTGACTACATTAACAGCGGACAGTCAATGAACCCAAAATATTACCAGGCCAAAATCTGAAAACGTGAGACCAAAAACAAAACCGAAATTATGAAAATTTGGCTGGGCCGAGATTAACGATGCCAGCAGCATGAAGCCGAAAACGAAAACTGGATAATAAATAGCCTACAAGGGTCGTTCCATAAATAAGTTTACAAAATGGCGCCATTTCGTTAATTTTTAAACTAGGAAAAATCCGAAATATACGTTTGTAGAAACTAGAAAAGTTAATTCTTAGTACCAGGCGTGAGTTTTGTTAGTGTGACGTCACTGTGACGTCATTTATAACCATTAATTAAGGCGACGTTGCCATTAAAATTGTCCCGTAATGAACAGAGTGCTATTTCGTTTGTTTTGTGGGCAAAACAGACTTAATGCAAATCAGATTCAGTCTGAAATGCATCCAGTATATGGCGACGAGTGTTTTACAATGCGAACAGCACGCGCTTGATGTAAGAAAATGGTGGACAGAAATTTGTATAAAATGCAGAGGTGCAATCAGTCGTTCGTTAGTGGGTGGGACAGCAGCCAGCATCGTTCTTTGCATCGGGCATTCAAATATTTGTTGACAGATGGGACAAATGTTTGAACGAACTGGGATGATAATGTTGAAAAACAAAGCAATAATGTTTAATGTTTCAAGAGGTGACATTAACTTATTAAGTTTGTTTATTTTTTTCTTTTCTGTGCTGTTTGTCACTTGTGAGTTCGATAGGGTAGGCCTACTGTTGGTGAAAATAATGCACAAATACACTGTGTTCTATTAGCAGATGACGTCACAATAATAACGTCATCATCTAAAAAAAATTTCATGTATACAGAATAACCCCAACGAAACGTATATTTCGGATTTTTATTTATTTTAAAAATGAAATAGTGCCATTTTGTAAACTTATTTATGGAACGACCCTCGCATATAACAAAATAGGCCTAATGCAGACCATAACTTTAAAACAGACGAATTTGGTCCTATATGTTACGTGCCATAACCACAATAACCGTAATAAAATTAAAATTGCAATATAACTGCAATTTTACTGTAGTGACAATAAAACTGACAAGAAATTTGAGCTAATGTTCACGAAACGCGCGAAAGCCTATGGCAGTTCCGGTTCAGTAGTATAGCTGAAAATTGGGGTGTTCACGCCAAGTTAATATACAAATACCAAATTCTGTATCTGGATCACATAACCATAGTAGCGTGGCGACACCTTGTGAATGATACAGACTTGTGTCGCAGCCCGAAATTGCCAAAAAATCCATAAAAATCCCCTATTTTGGCGTTCAAGGACATTCAAGGTCATTAAGTTCGGCGCCAAACGAGAGCCAGTGTACGACTTCCTATTTGCCAGATGATAAATGTCGTCTGAATGTCGGTCTAAGACTGTCTGCATATCTGTCTATCTGTCTATAACTATAATCTGCTTTACATGGTGTAACGTTGATGGTTATACGTGATATAGAAATTATACTAGGGGGGCCTACACTCGAATTTGCTGCAGATTACCATCGTACGATTTTTATTTTCCGCGCCTCACTATGCGCAGGTGCTCGTGCTGTTGCTATTAATAGAATTTGTTTATAAACAATCTTGTACTTTGCAGTGGAGCTTTATTATGTGGTTTTTGCAGCCAATTTTGACTAGGGTGAATTAGTTACGACTTATTTTAACTGCCAGTAGCAAGCTCAAATGGCAAGAAGGTTTGTGATCTTTTTTGCCAGTGTGGTTATTGTGGGTTTGGGAAGATGGTAGAACTTATATTCCTGGTAGACACAGAAGGTCTATAAACCATGCCATGACACTGTCACGTATTTAAATCAGGGTACGAGATGACGCTAGGCGTGTAGTACGTCACGAGTACATCTCAGAAAAAAATACTACACGTGTCAAATCAATATGTGTATGTGCAAAACTAAATTTAACGACTAAAAATCCGTCTCTTTGGTTTCCCAACTCTACTTTTCGCCAGTATTTTATTTATTTTATTGTGCGTAAAGTAAATTTAAAATTAGTTTTGTCTTGGAATACAGGTTACTTCGCTTAGTTCTATGGGTTTACTATCAATTTGCGTTCAAAGCAGACGGGTATCCTATCTCGCTTTAAACAGCTCTCGAATTAGAAGATTCTGTTGTTAACTTTTAGAATGTTATACTAATCTAACGTCTGATTAGTTAATTATAGCAGTGTTAGAAAATCTAGAAATGATTTTTGTTGGTAGATACATAAAGATTTTTTAAGATTTATTAACTTTTAGAATGTTATACTAATCTAACGTCTGATTAGTTAATTATAGCAATGTTAGAAAATATAGAAATGTTTTTTGTTGGTAGATACATAAAGATTTTTCGTATATTTATCGTATGATTTTTGCGGGGGTGCATATGTGTGCTTTCGTATAATTGCGCACGCGACCAAAATAAACAGACCTCTAAAACACCCCATCTGACGCAAAGATTTTCGATATGCCTCTTACGAAAGCCAAGTTCTAACCCATTATGTCCCAAATTTTGTTGCCATGGCAACGAGGGTTGCTTGGGGAAAAATTCGCTTGGCATGATTTGATGGCCCATCCCTGAAAACCCCCCTATTGATGTAAAAAATTTTGCAGATAACCTGTACACACACTGAGTTATAGTCAATTTTGTCCCAAATTTTGTTGCCATGGCAACAGGGGTCACCAGGGGAGAAATTTAAATGACACCATCAAATAGTTCGGGCCTAAAAATAGGCGGGTAGGTGCAAACAGTGTGCAATTATCTTTTACGGGGGCCGAGCTATAGTCAATTGTGTCCCAAAGTTCGTTGCCATGGCAACGGGGGTCAACCAGGAGTAAATATAAATGATGCCATTAAATTGGCTGACCCCGAAAACCATACACTAGAACCAAAAATTACGACTCTATCTTAAACATAGCCAGATTATGATGGTTTAAAGCATTGTCTAATTTTCCCCATAAGTGCCATTGTAATTTTTTTTTTATATTTTTGGGAAAAAATAAGTTAAAATGTTGAATTTAAATTTTGTAACCCCCAAAAGGCACTTCCTTGCATGAAACCACGTCGTATAAGCCATCGTGTGTTAAAATCATTTTAGTCATTTTTCCTGTAGAGGACAGCAAGAAAAACAAGAAATCTGAGCTAATGCTCATGAGACACGCGAGAGCCTATAGCAGTTCTTGTTCGCAAGTAATCTTGGTCTATCACTATCCATTTCGTCACAATTCACACTCTTGCAGCTGAAAATCGCCAAAAAATCGCCAAAAACCAATATTTTTATGGTTCAAGGTCATTTAAGGTCATCGATATTAACATTTCTAAGAAGCTCGTCGCTAGTGCTTGTTATGATAAGCAGCATGTCTGTGCATATCTGCAACTATTTTCACACTAGACAAGCCAACAACAGATAAATAACCACTTTTTAGAAGGGTACATTTTTTTGATACCCGCTTGCGCAACCCTCCTTGAACGTAGAGGGTTCAGACTTGGACTGCTATAATTTACATTCAGTGCTGAAAATTTCATACGCAGGTTCTTTTGGTCTATCTCCTGTTATTTTGGCGCAATTCACTCTTGAAATGCGTGTCGCAGCCCGAAATTGCGAAAAATTCACCAAAACCCCCTATTTTGCGGGTTCGTGGTCATTCAAAGTCATCGATGTTAACATTTCTAAGAAGCTCGTTGCCAGTGCTTGTTATGATAAGCAGCATATCTGTGACTATCTGCAACCATTTTTGCGTTATACGAGCCTATAGCAGTAAAATGATGCTTTTTAAAGGGGTGCCCCAATTTCACCCCCTCGTTCGAGGGGATCTCCTTTACCCAGTGAAATGAACTTTTGTCTCGAAATACTAGAGACAATAGGCTATCATATGGTGAAAACCCGAAATCTCTATCTCACCTGGTCTTGGATTGGTACCGGGTCATGATGGACAGGTGGACAGACAAAATTAACGTAGCTAATACGCGCTATAGCTATGCTAGCTCTTGGCATAAAAAGGTAAGGTACAAAAAGTCATGCAACTGTTATATTCCACCTATTCGTGGGTGAGCCCTCTGCAAACGGATTTTTACAAAATTTTGCATACCAGGAGATATGCTGGACATACCGTAATCACCTGTGCAAATTTTGGTTCGGAAAAATTAAGCGGTTTGGGATATACCACGCAGCCTGTGATTAGGTGTGTGAAATATGTGCTTGTTGACTTTGTGACATTGTTTTTGACAGGGGTCAATATGACGAAGTTCTTTCAGAATTGTTCACTCGTCTCTGGGACTGTGATGTTAACCGCTGTGAACCTGGATATGATTACACACTCGACTTGCAGGGTATAGTGATATTTTACATAATAGTAGTAGTATACGCCATGTCCGGAAAAAAACATCCTGGACATTTTTGATTGTAGCTTAAAGATGAAATATCAGATTTTAGTAATTATTTCTGATTCAACTGACCATCAAATGACTGTTTAATTTCACACCACACCCAATGTTTGTTTCTGCACTAACTGGGGAAAATAGAACCAACAAAATATTGTATTTTTGTCCAAAGGAGCATTATTACTTAATCAAAATAAAACATAAAACACATTTTTCCACATTTCTGTCACTTGGGCTGACAGTTCATCCAATTGTCTGTTTTTCAACTGCCTGCAGTAAAAAGTGTTCAAAGTGTCAGCCCATTACGTGACCACAGGCACAGGCAGATGGTTTTTCCTTTCGTTGACAACAGTGTCAATGACGTTCTGCTCTAGAACAATCCAGACTTCACCAATTACTTTTTGAATTCATCAACATTCCTGAAAATCATCTGGTAAACACGCTGCTGCATGACAGTCAAACACAGTTGATGGGCTGCTAGGGGACACAGGTCATATCCACTTCAGACTCACATGAGTCAGTAAAGAATGTAAGTTTTACTGGTGTATAGGTTGTGGAAAATATTGTTGTGTAATATATCGAGGCCGGAAATTTTGGGGATGGTCCTTGTAATATCTACTGGTGCTCTAGTATGATTAAATACTGTTTTCAGTCTGGTACAAGTGCACAGTAAAAAAACAAACTTGCAATTGTTGTTTTTACAATAGCATCAAAACACTGAAAAATTGGATATAAATGGATGTGTTAAAGTCACCTAATGTTTAGTTGTTGTGTGCTTTTTACCAGGTTATGTTACAACAACAAACTTGGCAGCCAAAGATTGGGCTTCGAAGCAGTTGTTTGCTGCATTTGATGAAGAACGAGTGTTTTCTCGACCAACCTATCGAGGTGGGTGAAAAAGACACTGTCACAATTAGCTCATATCATAGTTACTAACACTGTTACTCACATGCAATACCAGTCCACATACAACCATTTTTAGTGGCAGTTTTTTTTTAGTTTTTCGTAAAAACTTAGAAAATGCCACTGAAAAAATGCAGATAAAAACTTTTTATCTGCCCATTTTACCTACCCATTTACCTACCCATTTTATCTACCCATTTTATTTGTTCAAGGTTTTGTGTGTCTTAGTTATCAACATTACTATTTTGCAAAATGTGGAAAATATCTAGGAAATTGACAGATGTTAGAGAACTGTTATGAAAAAAATCTCACCAGGAAAGCTGTTCATTATCAACGTCAGTGTATGGGACAATACTAGTGCCAGTGGACGAGTGCGTTGGCTGGGTGTCAGATGATGCATCAGTCCTGTAACGGTAAAACCTGCTATGGCAAACTGTGCTGGTTTAGCGTTGGGCTCCAGCTTAATCTTCTGTAATACCAGAAAAAGTATTTATGAACTGGGGTTTAGGCCAAAAAAATTGTTGGGGATGTTCTGAATTTAGTGTCATATTACAGCAAACTGTTGTTTAAATTTTTGCATATTTTGCGTGTCATTGTCAGACTGTAATGTGTTCAAAAATACAACAAAATACCGTAATTGGTTGATAATCATCGTAATTTTGTAATTTTCTTAGCTAAACAGACTGTTGTGAAATAAAAGACAGCGAACACTAGTAGACTGTAAGTTTTTTTTGCATGAAAATGCAGTCCAAAAATAGGAATGCATTTTCTCCCTGGTTAGACTGGACGCTGGTTAGACAAATGCTTGTGTAGTGAAAGTAGTAATGTGGTGGTGCTGTGTTGTAGCATTTCGTGCACTGTTGGACAACTATGAGGCAGACACAAGACGACCGGAAGAAGTGACGCCATATGAGGAGCATGAGAACTGTTACTTCCTTGATGTCATCATGGAAACTCCAGTGATGCAGACAGTGCATGAGTTTCTTGTATCGCAGGGCAAGGCACCAACTGATGTCTTTGAATTCAAACAGCTGCTCTATAGCATCTGGTTCAAGTTATACAAGAGGCTTCGTGGCGATCGGTTAGTCTACTGACAGTTTTAGTTTTAGACTGCTCCCACTACTAAGGATCACATATGCAATTCCCAGTTACTAATATTTACGTCCATGTTAGTTTATGCTATGGTTAGAAGTCCTATCTCGTAATCATTGTTACATTCATTTCTGTTAAACAGTTTAGTTTTTTAGTTTTTTTGCAGGTTGGATTGGCTTTACAAACAGTGAGTCACCTTTTGGGCATTGTTATGGCATGACTTAAAAATAATACACTGTCGAAACAATAAAAACATTAATAAAAATGCTCAATATTTAGATAAGACAACAATAACAAACTCTTATCAATAGAGCATTGTTTAAAGACATCTATCTATTAACTTATCTGTACTGTTTCTTGTCTTTTGTTTTATCATTAGTGTGATGTTGCCATTGTTTTAAAATTATTAGGCCGCCAGGAACCATAGTTCAGGAAGGCTTTATGTTTTACTGCAGTTTATTCTTCTTCTTCTTCTTTTTTTTCATCGCGAGATCTCTGAGGTCCATGGGCCGATTTCCGCAAAATTTTGCCACACGTTCGGAAGCATGTTTAATTTACTAATGCCGGTCCAAAAATTTGAGGACCTGTCCCCCCCCAAAAAAAATTGGGGGGCGAAAAACATGCTAAATTTGGCCCAATTTCGAACCCCTTCCCAATTTAAGTGCTAATATCTCTAGAACGGATAGAGATATCCAAAATTTGAAAACTTAGTGCACGACAGCGTTTCCTCCCTTGTTCAGCGAAAAAAGTTCAGTGAACTTTGGTCCACTAATTACTGAGATTTAAAAGTGCAATTGTACCCAAAAATGGACTTTTTCTGAAGACTATATTTCGGCTCCTAGGAGGTGCTGTGCCCTGAAATTTTTACACGCGTCACAGAATGTCCAAGTTTTTTGCTAGCCAACACCCCACCAGAGATGGGGTCTACCTTACAATTTTTTTCAAAGGGGGGTCAAAAATTGGCTTATAATTCAGCATATTAGCGCTTATAACTTTGCGGTTAGGAGATGTAGCCCCGTGAAACTGTGCCACATGATGTGCCATAAGGGGGGCCTTATCACTTATATACAACATTTGGGAGGCACCGCCCGCCCCCTTAAAATTTGGGAGGGCAAAAAACGTCTAAAATTTGGCGCGATTTAAGACGACTTTTGACTTTGACTGCGAATATTTCAAGAACCGGTCAATATATCGAAAACAGGAAACAAACTTCATTAAGAGCAATTTTTGCTGCATAGAACAAAAAAAACTGGCGAACTTTGATTTTCCAACACAAAAGTTATAGATGCAGATGTTGACCCACCCAAAATCGACTGTGCGCACAATTTTGAACAACTTCAGAGTTTTGTCGCAAATGTCTCCGGAGTGGATTAAGACATCAACAAATGGAAATGAACTTGATCGACTGCCATCACTTCCGCGTTTGACAAAAAAATTGGTGAATTTTAGTCCACTAACAATAAAGTTATAGGCGCAGATGTAGACTCACCCTAAGTCGACAACACGCATTCTGCATATGCTAATGCATTTGAGTTCGGGCCACGTGGCTTTGCTACTGGGTGAATTTTAGCTTCCTAAACTTTTCTTCCAGTCGGACTTACGGCGCCGTGTGGCCTCACGTTGGGCTATGCCCCATATTCCTAGTCTTTTTATAAGTTGTTTTTAGTTGTTTTATTGTCAGTAGTTGTGATTCGTCAGCTGCTATCTCCTTTTCAGAGGAATATATTATGATGTGATGTGATATGATTATGATGTGTTGAGCACAGTTCGATGAACTCAAGTGCCTTTGAGCATGTTTTTGTTGGAGAGACACGTGAGCATGACGTGACTGGCTTTCACAACTGGATTCAATTCTACTTGCAAGAGAAAGCTCGGAAACTTGACTACCGTGGCTTCTTCCGGCGTGGAACGGTAATGCGAAACAGTCAGAAAAATTCAGGATGGGGATAGGGCAGATAGGGAAAGGAGGAAAACGGAAGAGAGAATTGGGAAGGGAGAGAAGAGAGAGGATGGAGAAGGATTGGCCGTAATGAAAAAATGTCATTTTAGACCATGTACAAGAGAAAAACAAATGATGTGAAATGTTTATTTACTACTAGTGCAATATTTGAGTATTATTACTTGGAAAAATAAAACTTGTAGGAGTTTAATGCTAATTAAAAGGTTTATGTGCGTTGTGCATGTAATTGATAGTATAGTATTAATTGATTTAATTGTTTTCAATAACACTGTACTTGCTTTTGCTTTGATTGCTTGGATGTTTGTGTGTGGATTGCATCTGATGCTATAGCTAGAAATTGGATTTCAGTTAATATCTTATTTTCGATTTCTGGGATTCGAGATTTAACATTTCTAGGAACTTACCTTGAGTTATAAATGAACCAAACGTAATATGTGAAAAATCAATATTATCTGGCTGTGTTTGGTTGTTATAACAGACAGAAGAGATGGAGTCATCACCGCGGCTGATAACTCTCCAGTTCACTTGGAGCAAAGGCAGTGGAAAGCCAATCGGCAGTTCGTTCATCGGCACAAGTCCGGAGTTTGAGCTGGCATTGTACACGACCATGTTTCTGATGGATCGTCAACAGGTTCTTGTGCACATCAAGCACTATGATGTGGAGCTTGTCTGTCATCAGCATGGGCATGGCATCGGCTCTGCTTTCCCCAAGTCGAAGTCTGACTGATTGGAAATGCACCGGCGGTGGCAGCACTACACGAAGGGCTAGGATGAGATGCCAAGATCGAGCATTGAGGGGTAGGCCTATCCCCATTCCCAACTGACCAGAGGGTTTGGAGAAGCGTTGTAAGCTTCCCCAGTAGGATTTGAGCAGAGTAAAGAAGCATATTTGACTCTGAAAAATGGTATCGGTGGTTTGAATAAACTACAACTTACACTTACAGTCTATAATTAGTATTTTAGTGTAAGTCACAGAGATTATGTAGGCCGCCTGTTATTTTGATGTGTTTTAATTAGTTAACTTGAAATGGTTTTGATCTGGCTTAGAAAAACAGGAGGGCTAGGCCAACATTTGGGGCTTCAGTTTCTTAGCTCATAGCTGGTGCAGCCACTACTGAAATACTTAGACTGCTGTTACCTTTCCTTACCGATCCGTCCAATGCCGTTTTATTTTTCATTTAGACAGCAATGTGATCCAATATTTCTGGACCGTAGTTGATAGCATAAGCATGCTTGTTACATATTATGTCATAAAAATTACCATCCTTAGTTTTTACTGTTAACATTATGTTGCTTGTTACAGCATTTATGTGGTGTTTTTATGTTTTGTAATTTACTTACTGTTAGTTTACGCTATGGTTAGAAGTTCTATTTTGTAATCATTGTTGACATTGACTGTTTTAGAAACCAGATGATGACGCCGACAATTAAGTCAGCATAATATGCAGACAGTGTAAATTTCTGTACCTGGTGATGAAATTGGCAAATGCCACGCTCTGCAGCATGAAAAAAACCAGAATGCTTTGCTGTGTGCAGAGTAAATAACTGGTAATGAATTAGAAGTTACATGTGGTATATGGTATATGCGTCGGTGGCATAATCAGGATCTGGGTGTAGGGGGGCACTTGAGTAGGGTGTGGGGGGAGGAGTGACTATGCCACTTTCTCAGAAATTTTTCGGATTTCGGTGTGAAAATAAAGTGTTTCGGTACATTTCCGGCACTAATTTGAGTAACTGAGTAGGCTCCTATATAGTGAGGGAGGAGGGGGGCACGTACTCCCCTATGGCTAAGCCAGCGATATGTGGTGACATGTTAGTCAGTGATTCTTGATTTGTCTCTCTTTGTTACTTGTTACACGAAGTTATGATTTTTGACATTGGCTATTTTTGCCACCATGAAGTGTGTTGTGATTTTAACAGGTAGAGTAAATTCTACTACCGGTATTTTTCTAATGCAGGCAGAAGTAAGCATTTAAAGAATTCGCTAAAATGACAGCAGTTGTAGTACTAGCTGTCGTAGTTTTTAATATGTTTCTAATAATTTTGTTGTAGTTGAAAGTATTTAGCTAGTCAGTATTGGGCTTTTGGAATTGTTAACCTCTATATAATAGCTGATAAGTGTTGGTTTAATTCTGTAGCATATATGCAGGGTATTTCGTTATTGCAGTGACGTTTTGTTTCTGGTCAATTGCTGATGGGTTTTTATTTGTTCATTGATCGTTTATTCAGTGTAATTGAATATCAGTCATCTTAGCCATTTTAGATTTTTCGAATGTAGGCCAATACCCGATATGTATACACTGTGATTAGGGACCAACCAAATTCACGGAAAAAAATGCATGATTTCACGGCAGAATTTTTAAAATGTGTCAGATTTCACGGAAAATTCACGGGCCCCACAGACGTTATTTCGAGGTGCTGCGCTATTGCAAACGAAGAAATTTCAGAACAACGAATATTTACTACACTAAGTCAAGACTCAAGACAGTCAATGTCAACTA
>Ga0056128_1000614_pt1 | contig 33510 bp, 23 predicted proteins | sample WorMetLIZISLAND2_FD_71113 | JGI IMG/M metagenome (GOLD analysis project Ga0056128, IMG submission 71113) | Marine gutless worms symbiont microbial communities from Max Planck institute for Marine Microbiology, Germany - Olavius geniculatus... ...
TGGGGCTTTGCACCGATGACCTGAAAGATTTCTAAAATCTGGAGGTGAGGAGCTAACTAAGAGCTGACCAAACCCGTGAGAGCAGATTGCTACACGTTACCAGTGCTTTTGTGCTGGTTTCGGCTTCACAGCCGACTATGGCCTTATAGCCGTCTATTTACGGCTTCACAGCCATCTACGGCTTTATAGCCGCTACCTGTAACTTTGTGGTTACATTCGGGGACATGGATTGGGCCGAGCTGATACGGCCTTTGCGCTGGGCAGGTGTAAGAGCCTGTCCACCTTGGAGGTAAGGTAAGGTAAGGTAAGGCACTAATGCATTTTAAAAATTAACGTTTCGACAGCTCTAGTGAAAATACATCTTTGATATGAGTGCGGAAAGTCGGATACTGCACAGATGTCATCGAAGAAAGATAATCATTGGTGTGAACATTCTGGTGGATATTGAGCAGTGAACATGTGCTGTATGTAGGAGTCATGTAATAATTAATTTTCTATAAAGCAATAAATTATTGATTATTGATTGACTTAGTTATTGATTTGCTGATAGATTGTAAACTGGTAAATGAATTTTCATGTGATTTCTGTACTGGTAGGATAGTTCACCTGTGTCGGCGGTTGTCAGACAGAAAGCTGGTGATCATCAAGCAGATTCCGATGGAACAGATGACTGCAGATGAGCGCCAAGCTGCTCTGAATGAAGTGACAGTGCTTTCTATGCTTGATCACCCCAACATAATTCGCTATTATGAGAACTTTCTGGAAGACACGGCGCTCATGATTGTCATGGAGTATGCTGAAGGCAAGTTATTATCATTGCTAAATATTGTTGTTGTTATACTATGATCTTTGCTATTAATAGAAAGGCAAGCTATTAGCAAATCAACAATCTGAGATGGTTTGCTATAGCTAAGTTTACTGTAAATAAGTTAAGTGTCCACCAGCCATACTAGCCATTGTGGTCCTTAAGACTCTCTGTCTACTACCATTTGTACTACTTTATGTTACCTGAGCCAGTTCAACCTCTATATTAGGCCCAGTTCCTAAAAGAGTACATGAAGTTGAGATTGTAAAGCTTGTTTTAAAGCCACTAGATGCCGTTACAGCAGCATTGTCAGTAAAATACTGAAACTGAAAAGTATGTACAGCTCTGTGATGTTAGAAAAGTCACGACCTGGTATGAAATTATTGACCACATTCTTGAGACATTTCAAGACATCATGATTTTGTTGCCAGAGTGAAGACATCATAGAGCTTGTTACATCTTCTACAGACAGTGCGCATTGGCAGTGTACAACTGTACATTTTTGCAAATTAAATTTGTATATTATATTTTGTATCTGATTTTGAGAATCGGTCTAACCTGGAGTAATTCTGGGAGGCTGAGCAACTAGTTAGACAGAAACTGAGTGTGTCTATCTGTCTCTGTTGTTTGCATGTCTTCGATCTAATGGTTACAGGGGGAACAGTTTTTGACTACCTGCAGCTGAGAAATGGCCAGTTACTCAGTGAAGAGGTTTGTATGTTATGTTATGCACTTTGGATCAGTTGACTCTGTTTTGTCACAGACATATACATAAAAGCCACTAGAAAGGTCATAAGTTGAAAAAGTCAAATGCTCAAAACACTGACTTTACACAAACCCTGAATCTGAACTCTAATCTAAAATTTTTTTTACCCCAAACCTAATATCCAATGAAATTGGATGATATGGTATTTTAAATTTGTGGCCTTTTCGGTGACTTTTTGAAAACTGATGAGCAGAGAGATAAGTGAATAGGTAACAAAATAAGTAATGTAATCTATTAAAGGCACTGAAGTGCTTTTTGTCTGGCTGTCTTTGTTCCAGCTGTTATTTTTATGTGCATCTGTGTATCTGTTTATGTGTCTACCTGCCTGCATGTTTCTCTGACTCATCGTCTTTTTCGTGTGTCTTGTAGTTTTGATGTATTTTTGTCTTTCTGTGTGTCAGTCTGTCAGTCTTGTATGTCCAGGAGATCATTCGGTTTTGATATTTGTCAGCCAGTCATTTTGTATGCAGGCCTATCTGTCAGTTTGTCTCTGTTGCTTTTTCAGTATTTTTTTTCTTTCTCTCTCTCTCAGTCTATTTGTCTTGTGTCAAGGAGACTCTTTGGCTCAGGTGTCTGTCTGTCCATCAGTTTGTCTGCATGTCATTCTGTCTCTTTGTCTCTGTGGTATCTAGGAAATCTTGTGGTTCTTTGTACAAATGTTGCTCTCGCTGCAACACGTTCACTCCAAGCAGATTCTGCATCGAGATCTCAAGACTCAGAACATTCTGCTTGATAAGAAGAAGAAAGCTGTCAAAGTCGGTGATTTCGGCATTTCGAAAGTCCTTCTGAGCAAGAGCAAAGCTTACACAGTAAGCAGCGTGAATTTTTAGTAACAGAAACAAAAATGAGAATTGCTGGTAATGAAAAACTAATGAAATTGTTGATGTTAATTAAAAGCTAAAAAATAATGAAAACCAAAATAAAACTAGAAGAAGAAACATAAAACTAAAATGTAATATTTAATCAGAACAAAAACCGCACTTTTTTGGCTGTATCAGGGTTCATAGGGTCCAAGAGAAGTCCTTGAAAGTCTTTGAATTTTGAAAAAAATCCAGGCCCTTGAAAGTCCTTGAAAAGTTCTTGAACTTGAATGTTCCATATTTTGAAATTTTTGCATATTAAAATTTTGAAGAAAACATACTTGTAAAATTTGGCATTTCATCACTACTTGTTTATAGTTCACTTGCTTAGTTAACAAAACTTCTCACTGTGTATTACATATATTCTTTTTTGTATATATTTTACTCTAAATTTTTATGTAGCACAAGTATGATATGTCTTTTTATCGATACTTTTCGTACTTGAAAACTGCAGTTTTACGACCTTGAAAGTCCTTGAATTTTGTCCTTTCAGTTTGCTATGAACCCAGCTGTATTGTCATCTGGGGTTTGCTTTGGTATGAGACTTGTGCAGAAATTTTGTGCAGTAAATTCTGATTATTTATGTCTGCTGAGTGTGTTCATGCATGTGCTGTCAGGTGGTTGGAACGCCGTGCTACATATCACCAGAACTTTGTGAAGGCAAACCATATCCTTTGTGATGTATGGCATAATAAATTTGATGATGCTTAGAAGTCTTACACTTTAAATGCAGGCAGTCACAGTGAATGTCAGATGAAATGGCTTAGTTGGCTTTTTCAGAATAGGTTTGTAAGTTACGTTGGGTTATTTTACTTCCATTTTTGCCTAGTTTTTGTGCATCTGTTAGATATTTCATTCAGGACGTTTTTCTTTACAGAGTACTAATATATGCAACACATTACGGCTGTTCTTGTAAATTTAAGTTTTACATGCTTACTTTCTTATCCTTAACCTTGTTGAACATATAATCAGGCAAGTGACATTTGGTCTCTTGGCTGTATATTGTATGAACTAACAACACTGAAGAGAGCATTCGAGGCTACAGTGAGTTACTTGTACATTTTATTTTTTGTATTTTTTCTATTTTATATTTGCATGTTGTGTGAACTGACAACATTGCAAACAACATTTGAGGTCATTTTGAGTTACCCTGAGTCTGATAGTCTGATAGCGTTGCAGCAACTGACGACATCGGTTGAAACGAGGAAGCTTGTGTCACAACACATTTCAGTCAGGGCTACACCATGACCAGCAAAGAATATTTATCTAATGGTCAAATTCCGTTTACATATTTTGAATTCATATTCCTTCAGCTACAGCGGCTGAAAATTTCGTGTAAATCTATTGTCGTCTGTCTGAGTTATGGAAGAAAGAAAAGGATGCTTTTTTATCTGAATGCTGTGTGTGTTACTCAGACGTTGCCAGCTCTAATACTGAAGATAATGCGAGGCAGTGTGACTCCGATTGCCGAGCAGTACAGTGACAGCTTACGTCAACTGATTCAGGACATGCTGAACTTGGACCCTAGTAAACGTCCAACGATCGATCAGATCATTGCTCAGCCCTTCATACTTAACACCCTCCTGACTCTCTACACTGACTTTGGACGAATACCCTGCAACAGGTTGCTGCAACTGTCTTTGCAACTGTTTCAATTGCTGACGTCTATCGATTTACTTGAGACCAACGTTTGACTCTCAGACTAATTTACAGAACTTTTTAAGAATTTTTCTCAGTTCTAAGAATTTTTCTCAGCTTCTTCTTAGTTATTTCTGAGGTTTACCCAAGTCAGCAGTTTAGGTGTGCTTTTTGTAACCTTTTTAAGCTCCTTTGTATCTTCAGACTCTATGGCACTATATAAGTCTTGTTTTATTATTTTTTTATGATTTGTTTTTTTTTGTAAATTGCATTATTTTTTAACACCTGCAAGTCTGGTTTTCCACAATTTTACAAGTTGTGAATGTTTTAGCTCTAAAGATCTGGAAGTGTCTGTCAGAAGAGCTTTAATTGCTAGTAGTCTGTCTCTTCATTGTTTGTTACGATCATATGGACACAGTTACTGGCTGTCATTACCATATTCATTTATTGGAGGTTCTCACATGCAGCCATACATATAGTAGTAGCCTAGTTAACATACGAGTTCTATCATACATTAGATTATTTATGCACGTCAGTCCAGTTCAATTTATAATAGACTGCAGGTAATAGATAAGGTTAGTATGAATATTCTTACTGCCATAATGACCGTGATGTTGACAACCAGTGATGACAATGACGATGTGAGCAGGGTTCTAGCATCGGCTGCTGCAGTGCCGGATGTATCTACTCACCAGCAGCAGAGAGTTACTGCCAATAAACAGCATGCTCTGACGACTACTTCTCAACGTTAGTGCCTTTAGTACTACCATCTAGTCTCTGTCTGTCTCTGTCTATGTTGCTGATACTGTATGTCAGTGTTGCATTCTCAGTTCAGCATCCACAGTGTTTGAACTAGGTGAAGTTCTTCTCAAGCCACATGGCTCATGTGCTGGCAAATTCTCGGTTTTACATATGTACTGGTGGTATGTGTATCTCCGCTTTGTGCTTAAGCTGTGCATGTTCATTTTGAGGATGTTTTATAAAATGCTTACAGAAGTGTTTTAGAGATGGTTTTATGTTGATTACAAAATGTGAAACTGGAATGTCAGTGATATGCTGGATGTAGAATTGTGGATATGTTGCATAAGTTTCATACAGTCATCAGCCAAGTTTTTTCTTCTGTTTAATGTGTAATCTGTGGCTTTAGTTGAGATCATAACCGGACATCGTCATTTAAACGTACTTACTTTACTATTAGCCTTGAAGTGTTTCTGTTGCTACGGCAGCAGTTCTGATTGTTTGATTGCAATTCGTGTGGCAGGTGGCGGTCTAGGTGTATGTTCAGTCTACTACTGGGGCTCTGGCGTATCACGTCCACTGTTACTACCACTGCCCAGTGCTGACGTTGATATTAGTCAGGTGTCAGCTGGTCGTCAGCAGATGTCGGCTGTCACACGCAGCGGACGCCTACTGCTGTGGCAGGTTGGTCGGTCGGTCTGTCTCTCTGTGTCATGATCATCATTATAGTGTTTAACATGGCCTGAATAATAAACATTTTTTAGGACCACATCAGTTAAGTGTCAGATAAGTAGGTCCAAATGTACAAAAAAGAGTAAAGCTTAGCACGGATGGAGCTTTTGATCTTATTAAGTTCATACTGGTTTTTGTGTGTTGGATACTGAATGAAGTCACTGAAAATCTTTGTTTGATCATTAAATGGTTGTGCTCAACTAATTTAATTATTAATGAATTTTCTGTGTTGTAGTTGTGAACTCTAAATTGTGTTTTCCTCTCTTTTTTCTGTTTTGTCATTTTATTGTCTTATGTTTCTATCATTGTCTGTCCATCCGTTTGCCGTCATTGTTGCGAATAAAGATTTACACGTAGTCGATGAAATGGGAAAGTTTTGAGATGGTGCCTAAAGACTGAGAGTGATGGAGCAGAGGTGATGTCAGATGGAAGCTCGTTCCATAGCTTGGCACCAAAGATTAAGCATTTTTTTGTACAGTATTGTAACATGTACCAGGACCTTTTGGCTGTAGTCTATCAGTGTATGATGTCTATAGCTCTGTGTGTGCAGAGGTCTTCAAGCGCTGGTGAGTCAGATGCTGCCAGAGATCAAAAAACTACATCATCGTCATTTGTACCACGCTACTTGGAAGGACAGTCAGCGGTTACAATACAACAAGTGTCCTGTGGTGACTTCTTTACTGCGTGCCTTACAGGTTGTCTCTCTGTGTATCTGCGTGTGTTTGTCTTTGTTTGTCTCTGTGTCTCTTTCTCCCTATGTCTCTGTGTATGTGTGTTTGTGTGTGCCAGTTACTTTAACATTCTATCTGCTTGTCTCTCTGTCTCTCTGACGTTGTCTCTTTGTCAAATTCTAACAGAAAAACCTTTTTTGTGAAACAACAGTAATTGTCGAGACATCAAATTCTTTGTTACTTACTTGTAATTGTAGCATGGAATTATTCTGTGTTAAATTTGAACTGGTGTCTTTGCAATATTTTTTTAAATTGGGCCTACTTAGCTTGAGTAATTAGATTTTTGTGACAGTCCAGATCACCAGTAGTGATTGTCATTTGAAAAAAAACTTTTATCTGTACTGTGTGTAGGATTTAAAAAAAATAAATAAATATGACACTGGTGAGGTCTGGCTGCTGTAGATCGTGGTATTCTGATGACGTTTGGCAGTGGTGTCTATGGCTGTCTCGGACATGGCAACTATAATGACCTCTCACAGGTCTGTCTAGCTGTTTGTCTGTCTGTCCGTCTGTCTACCTGTCTCTCTGCCTGTTTGCATGTCTGTCTGTGTAGTCTTATGACGTTTAGGAATGGCCTTTTTTGGCTGTTTGAGGCATGGCAGCTGTAATAATTTCTTACTGGTTCGTCTGTCTGTTTGTTTGACCTCTGTGTCTGTCTCTTTCTCTTGCAAGATTACTCAATAATTTAGGAATAGATTGTGGCAAATTTTACGAAGGGAGTGAGCAGACCATGGCGCAAGTAGCAAGTGATTAGATTTTGGAGATGATGCAGATCACGATCCATACTCATGGATCGAGGAATCTTCTACAGGACTTTTTATTGCATATTATTACAGGACAGCAAAGAACAAGCAGCAGTTTGAGCTATTTCTGCATGTTTATGTATGCATATGAACAGGCAAGGATAGTAGAGGCACTGCTTGGCTATGAAGTAACAGCAATATCATGCGGATCATCTCATATATTTGCCGTGACAAATGATCACGAAGTCTTCTCGTGGGGCCGCGGCAACAATGGTTTGATTAACATACTTTGATCTTTTATGCTTATCAAGTACGCTGCAACTGATTTGTCATAGATATGAATAGACAGACCCGTTTTTATCCAAGATAACTCAAAAGTTTTGATTTATTCTTTGATGGCATTGGAAATGGCCCAAGAAGGAAGTGGTTAAATTTTGGTGGTGATCTTGAATTTTTTGTGGATTCTAGTTTGTTATCCATGATTATTTACCACTAGAATGCAGGATGTGGACACTGCGGTATATCTCAGCAAATTATGAACAGATTTTGGTGAAATTTTGTGGAGGAGTAGAAAATGGCAACAGGACTGATCTTGCAGGGTTATTATCCGCTTTATTATTCGGATTATTGAAATGACGTATGTAGCGGTTGTATCAAGTCTGTTGTGTTCACCAGATGGCCACAGTATTCTTGGTGCAGTTTTAAGCTCTCCGATGGTTTTTATGGATAGTGGTGTATTGTGTTTAGGTCGGTTGGGTTTGTGCAGCGAGGAATCACACTGCGTGCCTCAGACAGTCCAGCTGTCGTCTCAGTTCATTTCACCAGCAGTCAGTGTGGTTTGTGGAGTTGACTGCACGATGCTTCTGTGTCAGGATGGATCTCTGCTGGGCTGCGGCAGTAACAGGTCGGACCAATAATGTTCTTTATTTATTCAATTGTTTATTTGGTTCATTGGTTGACTGACTGAGCGTTTGAGTGTTTGATTGGATTTTTAATTGATTAATACATTTTTGGTTGGCTGACTGATTGCTTGATTATTTATTTTGTGTATTTTTTATTTCATTTATTGTTTATTTTTGAAGTTACCCACACTACCTTGAACACAACAATACTATAATGTGATGCACACTTTGTGTGATATTTATTAGTTTTGGCTGTAAATTACAGCATTTAAAGTACAGTTAGTGATGCTTAAAAGTGCTAGTCACTTATTTGTTGTTATTTTTTGTGAGATATAATAATACTTTCTTGAAGTACAGAGTGGGCCATAAAAACCATCCTTTATATTATTCTGTATAAAATGATACTGCATTTGTTTATATGGACAAAATGACACACCATATAAATTGTTAGTCTGTTCTGCACATATTGATGTCAAAACCTAATGAGTATGTTAAAATGTTATTAACAAATAATACGATAGAATCAACGCACACCAACTGCATTATATCACAATGGTGAAACACAAACGGAAATACGTGCTTGCATGTATGTCTAAGTAAAACAGCGAAAACTTCACACAGCAACAAGACAGTCAAGTAAACAACTGTTCAATGTGCCCTCCGTGAACTTTAACTACAGTTTTCAATCTCGGTCACCACCGATCAATGGCTTTATTAATCAGTTGTTGATCGAGACAGGCCCAGCAGGTACGCACTCTGTCTTTGCGATCCTCCAAACCCACGATCAGAACTCTGTACACATCTTGCTGCAGGGCACCCCAGACAGCATAATCGACGGGGTTTATGTCCGGACTGTTCGGTGGCCAGACAAAAGGCTCGATGAAGTTGGGTACGTTCTGCTGCAGAAACTCGATCGTTAACTTCACCCAGTGACGTTACACTGTTTCCCCCATTGTGTTTCCTGTAGAGTTGAATTGCTTTTATTTATTTTTCCCATTACAAATTATTAAAAATATTTGCACGAAATTTGCACATGTTACTCAGAATTAATTATATTTTAACGTGCATTATTCACTTTAAATGTACATTACTCTTGGAAGACACAATTAGCTGACATGTAGGAGGACGGTTTTTTATGGCCCACTCTGTAGAAGTTGTTATTAATTTCTAAGCAGTTGATCTATTTGCGTAGTTTAGGCTTAGATGTGCATATATCACATTGCATAATTGAACCAGTTTATGATTATTTTATGTGGTCAAAGCTTCACCGAGGAGCCTGGACACACAGGGACTTTTACTTGTAACGTTAGCTCAGAGTGTCTGGTGGTTTCTGTGATAGGTATAACAAGCTAGGTCTGAATGCTGTTAATGGCAACAAAGTGTCGGAGGTTCATGAGTTCACAAGAGTTCAGACTGAACCACTAAGTAGACTGAAGATTGTCTCAGCAGCTGTTGGACATACTCACTCCGCTGTTGTTACTGGTAAGCTTTCGTCAGTTTTTTTTATTATCATTATTTTAGAGGACTTGATAATGTATTTTTATACATTTCATCTTAATAAGCTGCATTACAGCTCTCGTTTGTCTGTTCGTCTTTGTGTTTACTTGTTTGTTTCATTCTGGCTTTTTAACTCAAAAACTAAAAGGCATGGGAAAACAAAAAAAATGTGTGAACGTTTCCAAGGACAGGAGTAACATGTGTGCCAGTTCTTAGCTCCACAGGTCAAGGGTCAGGTTTATGGTTATCATTGAGTAGCTCTAACTACATTGACGATGATGATGCTGATGATACGAGGGGCATTCAAAAAGTTTTCGAGTCTTGACATATTAGACTAAAAAATTTTATATAGTCTCTACATCAGTAAAACAGGCTGTGTAATATGTTGGTACTGGGTCGACATATTGCAACTTCAGACAAATTCAGAGTTTGTGATTGCATTGCTACGTTGTACGTTTAACTGATGTCTGGTGATCAGGTAGATTGATTGGTTAGAATCATATGAGTACTATGATGCTCTTAGCTGAAGCAGTAAATGAGTAACTGACCAGACGATTGGCTACTGAACTTTGATTGCTTTATTGTTGATCAATCAGAGTCAGGTGAATGCTACATGCTTGGCTCAAATCATTTCGGTCAGCTTGGTCACAGTCGCGATGATCACAATGCTCCTAGTGATGATACTCAACCTACTGGTCAGTCCATTGGTCAGTCCGTTGGTCAGTCTGCCGGTGCTAGTGTTATCAACCATGCTGGTGGTGGCGTGTGTTACAGAGTCTCTCGTCTTCAACGACATTTTGTCACACATGTCGCCTGCGGAGACAGTTTTACTGTCGCTGCCACTAAACGTATGTCACAGTCTGTCTGTCTGTTAGTCTGAGTTTTACTGAACATACGTCTCTGTCTGTCTTCCTGATTAATTGATTGATTATTTATTTATTTATTTTAGGGCTGGTACTGATTATAGTTTTTTTATCAATTGATATCCAAAATATTCATTTCAGTTAATTGACTAATTTTGCACAATTTTTGTAGTCAATCTGAATGTCACAAAAACTGCGGCTAACATGGTGCAAACTTCAAAACTTAACAGAGTAGTTTTATAAGCAGTACAAACTACACGGTGTTTCATAAAAAAGGGACCCCTTTTCTTTCTTTTATAATTCACTCAAATGATGATCAATTTACATGAAATTTTCACGAGTTGTAGCTGAAGAAATACTAATTCAAAATATTTTAACAAAATTTGGCAGTTGATTAAATATTCTTTGCTAGGTGTGACGTAACGCTGACGTCATAATATGTCACGGGTACAAGCCTGCTGATCTCAACTGGTGCTGTCAGTTGCTACCCTGCTCCGATGGTGAAAAATCTGGTTCGTTGATGACAAATTTTTGAAGTTTTATAGTTGCAGCCACAAAAAACGTCCAAAGCAATCACATTTACATGTCTGTGGTGATAGCTGGACTTTCACATATTCAAGCAAGACAGTGCACTAGCACACTGAGCTTGCAAAATGGTTGCGTTTTTGGATCGCGAGATGCCTGATTTCATGTCCACATGTTGCTCAGTACTGACACGAGAAACATTTTCATTAGCAAACCAGATTAAGTTCACCATCGAAGTAAGGTAGCAACTGACCGCACTAGTTGAGACAAGCGAGCTTGTACTCATGACACATTATGACGTCAGCATTATGTCACGACTAGCAAAGAATATTTAATCAACTGCCATATTTAGTTTAAATATTTTGAATTAGTATTTCTTCAGCTACAACTGTTAAAAATTTTGTGTAAATTGATCATCATTTATTGTATTATGAGAGAAACAAAAAGGGGTCCCTTTTTATGAAACACCGTGTACAAAGCTACAGATCTTGTTTTTAGATTTTATTTAAATTTTCTACGATCAGAAGTCATTCAAACAATTCCGTAACGATTGATTAAAAAATGATTAATTAATCATTAATTTTCACAGGGCTAATTTATTTTTAAATTTGTTCACAGTGTCCTATATGCTACATGATGCTCATTTTATGGGATACCTGTATTTGTTAGTTTTTGTGTAAAATAATAACATCTGAAATGTGAACAAATACTGCCTGTTTATCACTTGCTGTTTATGTTGTAGCTGTCTGCATGTGACTACTTTGCTTTGTTTCATACTAAATTGACTTTAGTACAAGCACTGTTAGCGTTGAACGAATATCGTTCTACAGACTGCAACCAATATCAACAAAGTAGTAATTAAATGTTGACATTTGATGCATTTGTATAACTTTAATTTACTTTTTAATTTGTGACTATTTTCACATGAATTCGCGACTATAATGACGATAACGATATTGCATATACAGAAGGAAGAATATTCTCGTGGGGTAAGAGTTCGCGTGGCCGACTTGGTCGAGAAGCCAGCAGCAATGATGATGCTAATGATACTGATGGTTGTCCATCACTGGTGACAGTTAATGCTGCTGCTGCTGATGGTGATGATGATGTCACATCACGGCATTTACAAGTGACGTCGCTGTGCTGCAGTCACGGTGTCAGCCTCGTCTGCATCACTCAACGTAAACTATCTTAGATCTGCTATGTGTTCGTTGTGTACATGGCTGCCAACGATTAAGATTTTGTAATGATTAACTTTTTTGAAATACTCTTACTGGTAATTAGCTGTATAATTTCATCAAATTACAACCTCTATCGACTAGTGTGTAAGGTTGTGATTTGATTAACTTTTTTTTATAGGCTGCTAGTTATCATTTCGACTTCCACAAGTTCATTCAAAGATAACAGTAGTAATTTTCCAAGAAAATGCAGTTAAAAGCTGTCAGAGAAGTATTTGTTTTGTCCATAGGGGGCATTGATCTCCATTTTCTTAGCCTTCAGGTAGACACCAGTTTACACTGCCAGACCATGGATAGTCTGCAGGGCCGGCTAGTGCATAGTGCCATACTCATTGTGCCTACCGATGGAGGGATGGCCAGGCTGAGTTGACCTGGTAAGGTGAAATAACGTGTTACTGGAAGGCGCTCGTTAGAGTGCATATCTCCACCAATTCGTGTACACAGACAAACAGACACACAGTCGGACAGATCGGCCAATCTCATAATCTCCTTCAATTCACTTTGTTCCATTGGTGGAGATAATAATGCAGATACTGGTATGAAGCAGTTATTTTTCATTAGCTGTACGTTGTATGTATGTATGCACTTTACAGGTCGAACTGAGGCAGTCAGCAGTGACAGTGCTGTCAGGTAATTGGTCACAGGTAGACCATGTTAACCTTGACAATCACAGAGATTGAGAATGACGTCATTAGTGACGCGTTGATGACGCCAACCACTGCTGGAGCAGTGGAGTCTGCCTTGTTCTCATCGTCATTCAGTTTCAGTAACTGAATCGCTAGTTTATTCCGATTGATTGACTGAACTGTTTGATATGACCTTTTGCCTTTCAAGTTGCAAAATTACACATATGGTCCTATAGATATAGTGGTATTATATTGCCATCTGTATTTTTTTTGTATTATTTATGTATTGAATAGTTGGCTATGAGGCAGTCACTTGTGTTTGCTAGTCACTGACATGAGCCTAGGTTTATTGACTCACTAGCTGGTGTTGACATTCTTGTATACCAGTGTCTATTGTCTACTGTCTTGTCGTTTGCATCAATTCACATTTTCATGTGTCCATATTTCATAGGCGAATGTTGTGCATATCTATTACTAGGTGATTACGATGCTAATTAATATTTGATTGAGCGGCAATAGGTGATCGTTTACATTCATATTTCATCATGTAGTTCCTGAAATTCGAGTAAAAATTCCAACTAAATACAAATTTAAATAATGCACAATTGTGCTGATATTTAAAAAAAAAGTTTCAGCCAGAATTCGCCATCATGCTTGTTGCTTTGTTTGGTAGTATAAGTGTTGTAAATATTATATTTGCTTTGTGAGTATGACTGTGCAGACTAAAAATATAGTCATTACTTTTTATGTAACTATTAGCAGATTTTCAGTGGTTTGTTATGCATTTGTATTTGACTTAAAAAGTACCGTTTTAAATAAAAACGTATTTTAATGTAAAGCAACATTTGACATGTATCCGTCACACATAAACAAAACTAAACATAATGCAAATCACAATTAGTTACACAAAAGTGCAGTACAATAAATATGTCATGTGAATTGCAAAACAAAATAAGTATCCACTATGTATACATCATCACTGCAACTACAAATAAAAAGATCTCTGAATTGTAACAAATAAATAAACAAAATACAATACAAAAGCACAAAAAGTGAAACCGGAATGTCAGTGAATCCAATGCAATATTCGTATTATCTGATGTGTATATCATAGGCAATATATTAATGGCATAATCCATCCTGACAGATGTAATGCTGCAATAAGCTTTGATTCACACAACAAAGAAGTATGATGATAAAAGCTGGGATGCAAACGAATGCTGCTAAAAAGGGATGGCTGCAGATTAAAAATTTATGATCATCTGCTGCCAAAGATAAATGTGTTAAACCTGTTTTTAAGATCTAACTAGAACATCCCCTGCACATTGAATGGACTTGCCTACAAAGACTTGACAACAAGCTGACTGCACTGAAAGTGTGAATAGGAAGGGGTGACAGCCTGACAGGGTGGTGCATCACTCCACCAACCACTGCAATGTTTCATTCTTGGCCATTGACTGGAATCAATCATAACAGTAACATAGAAACATAGAATTGTCTTTAAAAATTCCTGGTTCCAGAATTTTGGAAAATAACATTAAATGCTGTACAGAGACTATGGATCAGGATTGCAATTAAAATTCGGTTGAATGTTTCTTAGCCCACCTCCTCAAAAAGTTTCCCAAAAATTTGCTCACAACTGTCAAGAGGGACCTAGCTGACAAAGAATCGGACAAATGCACGAACATAATCAAGTTCTAAAGTGTAGGCAATATAAATACCACGCCTGAACAGTAGACAGTGGCAGACGGCCAATAAGCATACACTTGATCATGAGGCATATTGGTAATAAACTATAAACCGTGATGTGAGTGAGTAGGGTTTAATGTCCCACCCGACACAGTATAGGTCATTTCGGGGACGACCTTTTCAGGCAGAATGCACACAAACACATAATAACGGAGCAGTAAGTTTGACCTTTACGATAAAGAAACAGAAAGCTTAACCTTTACAGAAACACAAAACATAAGAACCTAAAATTGTAAGAACTCCATTACACACGTGCATATGTAAAATCTTCCCTGTTATCCTCCAGACAGTCATCAATGTGATAATGCTGTCTATTGGAGGACAGGGACAGTTATGAAAAAACCGATGATACAGTGTGGTGGTGAACAGACTGAGCTCTGGCCACAGTTGATTGATGAGTGGCGTGCACAAACACACTAGGCTAGGCAACTGGTCGACAGTCATCAGGCAGTGTCGTTAGCAGACAGGCTGATGACTACTCCTCAGGCTGGGGACGGTTCACTAATCTGAAGGTGCAATAGTAAAAACAGTGACGGTTAGGAATAGGGTTAGGATTAATGATAGGGTTAAAATGGGGACAAACTGCATCTCTGGCGGTGGCTTTGGTGGATCACGGCTATAGCATCCATTGAATATGACAGTGACCGTGTTATAGCCAATTTCGGACTAATGCCCCTTCAGACTAGTGGCTTGTCACCCTCCAGGCTGCACTGTTAAATCGCCCAACAATTAGCTCACATTTCACAGCACTCTGAATAATGTCGCTATTACCCACCATGTGAAACATGCTGACAGAATAGAAATAAAATCTGGCAGTATAACAGTGCAATAATGCAATGAAATGCACCAAAAATGCAGTCTAAAATATTATGCTGCGACAAAACGTTAGTGTTGCCCGAATATGAAGTAAGCAACGCGTTTTCCTTCACAACATTTTTCCTGTGAGAATTCCATGATAGCTGACAAATTCCTGGTAGGGCTGCTGGTTATATGCAAAATCCAGCATATCGCACAGTTTTCCACATATAATGGCATTTTCAAAATTGCATATGTGAAAATATGCTGCGTATGCAAAAATTTGCATATATGTTGCATATTTCCGCATATATGCCGCACACTTTGCCACATATTTAGCTAAATTCTGCATATTTTGCATCAAAAAGTGCCATGTATTTTAAGAACAACCAACCGCTATAAACCAGCATCCCTGTCCTGGTAATTTCCCAGATTCCCATGCAAGTGGTCAGCCTGTGTTACTACGCACGCTACAGTTCAGAGTACACTGAAACTATTACATGTGTACATAGACATCATAAGTGACAACAGCCACTGATAACACAATGGCAACAACCAGAGACAGTTCATTGTCCATGAACAGTAGAAAATGACCAGAGTGAGTGAGTGAGGAAGGTTTAACGTCCCGCCCGACACAGTATAGGTCATTTCGAGGACGGCCTTTTCAGGCAGAATGCACACAAACAGCGCACTAGAGATTTCTTCAAAATGATAGTGCGCTATATAAATGTTCACTTATTATTATTATTATTATTATTAAACACATAATAACGGATGAGTAGATTTAACCTTTACGATAAAGAAACAGAAAGTTTAACCATTACAGAAACACAAAACATGAGCTAAACTTAAAATTGTAAGAACGCCATTATACACGTGCATATGTAATTAACATAATGGTAGTTCTAATAATCTTCCCTGTTATCCTCCACACAGTCATCAATGTGATAATGCTGTCTGTTGGAGGACAGGGGGGAAAATGACCAGACAACAGACAAAAATGAGTGACCACAAACTGCATAAAATGACAACAGAACAAAATGTCACAACAAAGTCACTAAGTCACTACAGACTGGATTGACTAGAGACAATTAGATACAATAACATAGAAATACAACAATAACTAAATCAATAAAAGTAAAATGCAAAAATCTAACTAGCAACTAGCTTCACGTACAGGCATGATATACACTGTGACATACATGCATCTTGAATTCACTGATATTAGAAATTGTATATGATGCCATACAAAACAAAATTTGACTTTAATTGATGCAATAATGCCTCTAGGCCAGAAAATCAGAATGTTGTACGAATGTTTTGAATTTTATTTAACCATGGTCCACTCCAGCAAATTTTAAATGTCCAGAAAGTCAAAAAACTGCACAGATAATTTTGTTCTGGGTGTTTTCACATCGTGGGGTTAACTAAGACTATTCACGATCTGTCAACAATATTACATTATACCAAACAAGCATATAATTCTTATTTCTCATGCAGTCTTTCACGAACACTTCTGGCTGCTCATCACTGTAAATGTCAATAGCGCAACCAAAATAAACTAATTAATAAGCCCAAGAAGGAATTAGTTCAGCGGAATGACTTCGATACCAAGAATAGCGAACAATTCCACAGACACCATCACAACTTCTATGCTGTCGTCATCGGAAAAGTCTGAACCAGACAACGACTCTACACTGTGGTGTTCATCCCTATGGTCATCACTGATATCTCTATGCTGATTGTCATCGCGATCTCTGCGGAGGTTGTCATGATCATCGTGCATGGTCATCTGTTCAACTCTACGTCGTATTGACTTGAAGTCGGCAAACATTGTCTGTAACTCAAAGTCAGACCACGCAATACGATGTATGACTACGTTGCGATGAGTTGATGCAAACTTGTGACGAGTGACTCCCAGTGTAGATACGACATCAGCCAGCAGCAGACATCTAGCTGACCTACAGACAGATACATAGACATGGAGGTTATGAGTTAAATACATGTACAGCTCTTCACAGAAACCCCTTTCAGAACTCACTTGCTGTACAAGATCAGACAGTGCTGTGGTGGCTTGGTGGCTCAGCGGTTACAGCGTTGGATAGGAAGAAGAAGAAGAGATAGGGGTCATCCATAAAGGACGTCCACAAAATATCAGCCAAAATTGACCCTCCCTCCCACTTTGTCCGCTTTTGTCCGCACTACCACAACGTTAATCCACGGATATTTTTCTGAAAAGCAGCTGTCAACAGTCATAAAATTCAACAACAAAAGCTGCCATAAATGAGTAAGGGCTGGTTTCTGGATCTTTTAGTTAACTGATCTGTTAGTAAGCCGTCTGTTAATTGTAACTTGTTAGTTAAGTTTGTGCGCGTTTCTGAACAAAACCTTGATTGGCTGTCAGCTAACTGAGCGGTAAACTATAGTTGCTTAGCAACGATGCACACGACACTTATCGCTTCCGCCTAGTGCAGGCAAGGGTCATGAATATTAACGAGCGCTAGCACACTTCAGCCAGCCCACGAGCCAGCCAACCAATTGCAGACGGCCATTTTGTCCATTCATGAATGTGTTTTGTAGTAAAATTTGTAGCAGCAAACATCTCCTCGTGCGTTTTGAAGACTGCTATACGGTGAAAATCGTTTTATAGTATCACATTCTTCAATTAACTGCTTGCAAAATGGTACAAAAGTTGCGTTAAATATGATAACTATGATCGACGGTTAGCTAACTGGCCGATTTCGGCCAGTTAAATTTTTGGCCATTATAACCGTTGGTTAGTGCAACGGGAAACGCGAGTTATGCAAATTTGTCAGTTAACACTAACTTGACTGGCCAGTTAAGATCCAGAAACTGGCCCTAAGTGAGTGAGTAGGGTTTAACGTCCCACCTGACACAATACAAGTCATTTCGGGGATGGCCTTTGCAAGCAAAATTGCACATACACATAATAATGAAACAAAAAGTTTAACCTTTACAGAAAGGTCAACCTTTATGAAACACAAAACACAAACAATGTAAACCTAAAATTGTAAGAACTGCCGATTATAATTGTGCATATGTATCAATAATGGCAGTTCTAATAATCTTCCCTGTTATCCTCCTGACAGTCATCAATCTCATAATGCTGTCTATTGGAGGACAGGGGATGAAGCCCATTCTAGCCCATGAGTGTATTCAGACAGGCACTACTGACTCTGTATGCGAGTCAAGCTGAAGGTAGTAGATTGACGGGAATGAACGATGACAACACTCAACAGTCAACTGATCCAGTCTATCACCCGCCTCAGAGTCATCAGCAGGAGCACCGTACAACAGGTCACATGTCTCTTCACCTACACATAGATGACACACAGGCACTCAGATATAGAGACAAACAGACAAATATTCAGGTTTACAGATGACAAATTAACCCCATTACACAATTTCTTGCAAAGCCACATCAGCATCAAAAAAACTCCATATGGTTCCAATGGTCAGGGGAAGTTGGGGAAAAATCTTAAAAAATCGGGGAATTTTACATTCCGAAGTCATGGAAAAATATGAGAGTCAGGGAAAGTCAGGAAAAATCAAAGTTCCAGGGTGCAAAAGTTAACAAAGATGCAGAAAAAATTATGAACTGTTTTACGCAGACTGCGTACAACAGTTCACAAATTTTTTTCTGCTCGCTTCGCTCGCAGATTATTTGTATCTACACTGTTAAATTTGTTCCACCACCTTTGTTTCTGGTGTGATTGCAAGCGACTGAACACCATCATTGGTATTTTGCATGAACAAATTAGTCAGGGAAAACAATTCATTTTGTCCTGGAACGTCAGGGAAAATGAATTCTGCAGAGTAGTAGGAACCATGACTCCACATCTGGTGAGGCAATGAGGCTTGGCAGACCTAGTCCATTTTTGCTGATCCTAAAATTTGCTTGAAACGATTCACATTTTCATATTCATCAATCAGTTGCTCAGTTGAAGAAAAAATACTTCAGGGTGAAACCTCTGCTTTGGAATATTTAGAATCTTCTACTGTAATCAAACGACAAACGTTTGACTGACTAACTTTTCTAGTTTTTCACAGTTAGGTTAAGTCGATAGCAGAACTGTTTTTAGCCAACTGTACGAACAGATGGCACGATGTTGTGTCCATCTGTCTATAAGTGTAAACAGTTTAGCAGGCAGAAAACTGATCATCTGCAGCCATGCATTACAGGCATACAGCACAGATATAATGCAATGACAATATGCAGACATGCAGAGATGTGCATGCAAGATGTAACTGGCAAGGTGGGGAATTACCACTGAGTGATGTCTGGAAATTCCACCGGAACTGTGATTCATCATGCAGCAGACTTCCATTCAGATCAGCCAGGTATCCTAAACAAAAAAAACCAGCTCAGTATACTACAGCAACCTGACATTCACCGGGCAACAGCAGTACCGGAACTCATAATTTCAGATCTCTGATCATTCTGATGATCATTTCTATTAAGTTACTATAAGTAGTACTATATAGCAGTACTGTATGTAGTTCTTTATTTCAAAATTTTACTGTGTCTAGTTTTTGTTTTTCTTTTTATCACACTCTTTTAACAACGTCTTGGTAGTTTTATTGCATTCTTACTATTTTTCAGGATTCTCTGCATGTAGACTAAATGAAATAAGTGATTGTCTTGATTGCCAATTGCACCGTGATACACAGTTAAAAGTTGACAACCGTGATCCTATGAATTCAACTCAGTTCAGCCATTCGTCACTACAATGACAGCATAAAATTAGAACGAAAGCACAATAACAACTGCAAACTGCAAAAATAATTACCACAGCCAAAGCACAAAAGTGCAGAGCTAGAAACATACAAAAAGTAAGCAAGTAAAGACCTTCAATAAATCGTTTCATTTCCAGTGACTTGACAAGATGCAGAACAGTTTCACCAGAATATTTCTGCATTGAGACATCAGCTCCAGCACAGAGCAGGACACGTACTGTTGATATACTGTTTGCCTCCACTGCATCATGTATTGGCCTACAAGACACATAGAGACAGCAGTCAACTCAGCTTCCTCCCCCCACAGGATAGTACTTGGATTGCTGCAATGCTATCTGCCTGTAATGCATCACGTGTTGGCCTCCAATATGCAAAGACAACAGGTTCAACTCAGCCTCCTACCCCTACAGGAAAGTCTACTAAATCCGTGAGTAACTTTCTTAAGCTTTTGGTTAATGGCTATGGCAAAACAATACAGCTCTTCATGGGAACGTCACCTCAGAGCTACGGAGCATCACCTGCATATGGAATCACACAGCGTTACCCGCTACCCAACACAGGTGAACGGGCCTCACCATAATTCCAGCGAGACAGGCCGGTACTCGATTTACCTACCCCAGAGGGATGGAAGGCTGAGTTGACTTTACTGTTGGTTATATACAAAAATGGTTTACCTATGCAGAGACAGTCATCCATCTAAGTACTAACCACTTGATAGTGACCCAACTTACCATGACTTTACAATCAGTCCAACATCTTAACTGTTACATGTTACACTAGGAAGCCACCGAATCCTGATGCTTTTCTGATTCAATTTGTAATTTTTTTGGCTTGCTAGCTGGCTCGCACTTTAAAATGTAACCTTTACTCAATTAACCTACCTCAAAGGACAACTAGCAAATAAAAGAATAAATAAATTACTATTTATAAACAACGAAGCATCAGCATTAAAATAACAAACCTACTTCAGCCTAGCTAACATATTGCACAGTTTAGTATAATAATAATAATATGGTTTATTGTGTATGGCAGCCAGTGGCTGGATTGGCAAATAAATAAGTATATAAATGCTTTCAGATTATAGGCTTGTAAAAAGTATTTAACTGTAACAAAACAAAAACATTTTAAAGCATGTTTGTTTATGCAGCAAATCAAACTATCAGCATCAAGAAACAAGCACAGCAAACTGAGATATCGTGCATTCTAATATCCTGAGTGCTTTTGAAGTATTTATTTTCTTTATTGCTGCAAAAACAGTTCAAAAGATAAACACAAAAACACAAACCTGGTGCCATCAAGCTGAGATATTGTATATGTAAATAGTCTGATTGCTTTTGAAATATTTATTTTCTGCTACAAAAATGATTCAAAATATAAACAAACCTGGCACCGTCAAGCTGAGAGATTGCATGAACGTCAGCACCGAACTGTATGAGAGATGAAGCCACCTCAGAATGGCCTGCCGCACAGCTCTCATGTAGCGCCGTATAGTCAGCATTGTTACGAGCATTGATGTCAGCGACATAACCACGAGTCATACAGCACCAGCGGACCACATCCTGTGAACACAGCAACTTCAACTCAGCTTCCTATCCTTTATGAGACAACACAGCTCAATCTTCAACCCTCCATGGAACAACATAGCTCCCATGTGGTGCCATATAGCTGACAATAAATGTCATTACCATGTGGTAAATGCACACATGTGATAGAGCACCAGTGTACCATGCCCTATAAGCACAAACTGCATGCATGTCAATCTGCAATTAAGTACTGAACAAACAAGCAAAGATATCGACTCAGTGCTGACATAAAGTTATACACAGGCATCTGCTTAGTACACCCAAGTGCATTGTACAGCTTTTGTCATATCCCAGACCTCTGACCTTTTGCACTGAAAAACTGTACATCAGTTACTCTTGCTCTGAAAATTCTTGCACCAATTTTGGTTTTCCTTGCCTTTTCCCAAGATACAAGATCACACCGGCCATCTTAATCGGTAAATTGCAAGTCCTGCCATCCAGATGGACAGAACCCACAATATGGCCTGTTAGGCTGGCTGCACAATAAAACTAATTAAAATGATGATTAAACTGACTGACTGACAAAACTCACCAGATATCCGAGCCTTGCAGCCTTGTGTAGGACGGTTTCTCCAGCAGAGTGATCAACGCAGATCTTACGCACTTCCGCGGGAATTTGTAGCGCTAACTGATCGCCAGTAACAGACTTCAGTGATGACGATGCTGCTGCTGCTGCTGATGACAATGGCATTGGGATATATCTTGTCTCTGTAACCGGCTGCAATGACATCATTTCTACAACTCTATCCTGCATGTTCCTGCTCATCTCTTGAGCTGGTTGTGAGTCAACTAGTGTCACCATTTTAGTTGTCATCATAGTTGTCGTTGAAGGTGTAGCTGTAGTTGTTGCAGCAGCACTGCTATGGTTCACATACAATGCTGACATATCTGACTGCATAGCTGTAGTTGTAGATGTAGTGATACCGTATTTCAAATGCATTGCTGATTCGTCTTCCCACACTGTTGCAGCTGTAGCTGTATCCACAGTAGTAGTTGCATCAGTATTAGTAGTTGCTGTTGTAGTTGTTGTTGAAGTGCTGTGGCTCACATTCACTGCTGATAGGTCTGGCAACCCACCCACATGCTGCTCCAAATCAGCTTTCTCCATGACCGTTGCTGCACTGCTATGTTTAGTTGTGGCTGCATCTGCTGTAGTTGTAGTTCCATCTGTTGTAGCAGTTGCAGTCGTTACAGTACTGCTTGCACACACTGCTGACATGTCCGACAAACTCACATCAGTCACTACATCCGTGCATGTTGTTACAATACTATCTCTAGTAGATCTATCAGAGATTGCGACATCATGATCATCTATCAGCTGAGTTTGTCCCACATCCTCATCAGTTTCTGTGGCTGCCAGCTCTCTTGCAAACTGCTCTTCTGCGTCAATCATGGTTGAATCGGTTTCATCACCAACATTACTATCAGCAGCTGCTGCAGCTGCTGCACTATCTTCAGTGATGCTGTCATCTATTGTTGGCTCATCACATGTTTCCACATCAACCAGATATTCATCCTCAGTCTCTGTATCATCACCATCCTCATCTTTAATGGCTGATGCTGCTGGCTTTGTCACAGACTGCTCTAACACTAACGAATCAGTTTCATGTGCACTCGTTGCAATGCTGTCACCAACAATATCGGCATCTTTAACCAGTCCCGCTACTGGGACATTCACACATTCATCTTCAGTCACATCCTCATCAGTTGCTGCTACTGCTGTTCTATTAATCACTGGTTCATTCATACATTCATCCCCGATCACATCTTGATTATTCTCCTTCGTAACAGCAGGCAGATTATGGCTGTTACACTCCACTGATGCTATCGTTTCAGTAGTTCTAGTAACAGTGGTAGCTAGTGTGAACCTCTGTCTGGATTTACGCCCTCCTGTTGCTGGATCACTCAAACATTTATCCCCAGCCACAACTCTACCTGCTGAGTCTCTGTGTTTACTCTCCTCCGCAGCAGGCTGACTAGTATCTGTCCTATCGTAATCTAGTGACGCTACAGGTTTAGTAGTGTAACTACTGGTAGCACCAGGTAGAGATTTTTGCCTGGACTTACATCCTCCTGCTGTGATTTTCATCACAATGGGCTCTCTCATGCGGTCATCTCCAATAACATCATCTCTATTTACTACTGATGATATTAAAGTAGGCAGACTACATTCCACTAAAGCTGTTGACTCATTCGTTGCAGTTATTACAGACTTCCATGAAGATTTTCTGCCACTGGAAGACTCAAATAAAGCCACTGCTTCAGCAGTGCTAGCATCGTCAGCAGCTGGTACTGTCCCCTGGAGGGTAGGAAGCTGAGTTGACAGTGGTGCAGCAGTAGATTTACATCCTCCACGTTTAGTCAAACGTGCGGGTTTCTGTGCAATATCATGGCGCTGTCTGAGACAACTTGACCGCTGCCTGTATCTCCTAACGTAAAACTTCAATGCTTGCTGACCCCAAGCTGATGTCATTGATTTCCTTTTCCTTCCCTTTAGCACTGGCTGCTGTATCTTGTCACTGGTGGTTTTAGACATGAGCTCTTTCTGCTGTTTGTCGGCATCATATTTGTTGTTGGATAATGATGTAGCTTGGACAGGACGAGCATCACTAGAATCGTTCTGCCTGGTTTTGACCCACGAACCTATACAACATTTCAACAGTTTACTCAGAACACAAGAATTTTTAAAAAATATGCATACGATAAGTTGTAAATAGCATATTCTTTGGGTCAGAAAGACCAAAATAGCAAATACAACTGCCCCTTGTTGATATTTTCACACTCAAATGGTGATGTGAAATTGTGGTTGCCACCACATTTGACCTTGCTGTAACCTTGATTCTGACGGTCTGACCCCTCGACCTTAAAAACACAAACAGCTACCTTGGCAAAGAATACACCGGTTGGGTTAAGCCATTCAAGAGATGTGAGGTCTCACCCAAAGTTTTTCACACTGGACGACTGACCTTGAATTTCACTCAACCATGAAAACTGAATCAGTTCACTTAACTTTGGTATAGAATATATCTATGTTATGTTATTAAAACCTGTCAAGCCATATAGAAAATATCGAGCAAGATGCTACTCTATGAAATTCTCAATTGATACACCATACTGAACACAACAGGCACTTTTACAATGTTGCACATAGCCTGGTAGTAGGTGAGAATACAGCTTGAAATCACATACTGGTAGGCGACTTAGCGGGTGATTTTGACTTGGGTCTTGCAGTTCTGGTTTCACTCAGTAAATTCCTCATCTCCATCTCCTGTATCTGCATCAATGCCCGCTGCAACAACAACAACAACAACAACTACTACTACTAGTACTACAAAATGCAAGAGTGACAGAAAAACATAGTATGAAATCCATCGGTCCATATATGAGATATCATGTACATCACATCGGATCAACAGATGCACAACACATGGACATACGAGATAGAAAAGCATCAATGTTCCAGCAAAAAACAATCTCATCAGTGCAGCTAATGGTAGCCGAAGCATAAAAACAGCCAGCAGCAACAGCAGCGAAAGTACTGCAGCAGTAGCAGAATAATAATTATGTTAACATCTAACTGAAATGAACTAAACATCTAAGTTCAATGCAAATTTTTTATCAACTCTGACTCCATGATGTGCAATCAGACACTGATGCATACCAGTAGGCAGCATTCTATGATGCTTCTATCTACACTGTGTCCCAAAATTAGCGGGCCCCCTGCTTCAGACACACTTAATTCAGTTTGTAGTACATGGATTTCAACAAAATGTCGTACACTGCACTATCTTAACACTACTTATGGTCACACCCATTATGACGTACACATTTTACCGTGTGTGATCGGTGTCAGTGTTTGTTTACATTCAGCTTACGTTCAGTACGTTGTTACTGACAAAGGAATCAACCAGCAGCATACCCATCTTAAGACTAAAAGCTTACATCGAAGCCAAAAGTGGCCACTTTGCGCTCAAACTTTGAATGCTAGTTCAAAATAATTGTCTCAACAACTGTTTCAAATTTTGTACAAATCTGTCAGGTATTAACGATTTAACACTAACTTATCTGTAAGGGGGTCGCTATTTTTGGGACACGGTGTAATATTCCAACAAACTACCAGGTAAACAAAGCATTACACTAACTAGAAAAATATGCTGTCCTAGTGGCAACATAATGCCCATACACCTAGCTATGGATTGCACTGCAGAACCCTAACCCTAACCTTTTGAGTTAAGTTTATGAACGCCTTTGTCTTTTTGAGTTAGTAGCCTGCATAGGACAAATGGGCAATACTTGTAATGTGGCCTACTAAGACAGCCACATAATAAGCTCAGACACAGACCTGCAGAGCTCGTTCTTCTCTGCTCAGTGAACTGGAGTCTGTCCACAGCAGACTGTTGTAGTCCTCCTGGCTGTGTTCCTCAGACACCTGCTGACTTTTGTTCACTACGAAACCTTCTGAGTTCTCCAGCTGGGCCAGTAGCAAACATCTCTTCCTTGGTCTGTCACTGCCACTGCTGTCATGATCTACTGTTCTCTCATCGCTGAAATTTTCCGACTTTTCACTCATTGATCTGTTTCTGGTTCTGCTGTCGTGTGAAATGCTCTGAGCAACATAACCCTCGGAGTTCTCGAGCTGAGCCAGAAGTAAACATTTCTTCCTCGGTCTGCCGCGACGTCTGCTGACACCTGTGCCATCATCGCCTACATTACTCGACTTCTCACCAACAGACCTGGTTTTGTTTTCTTGTGAAATGCTGCCGGAAGCTTTGGGAAGAGATGCATCCGTCGGTAAAGATTTCTTCTTGGGCCTCCAGCCACGACCGCTGCTGCTCCTGCTGCTGCTGTCGTAGTCAAATACGCTCAAGTCACCTATGTTATTATCACTCGACCTGTTTCTGCTAGCAGCCATATAACCCTGTGAGTTTTCCAGCTGAGCCAATAGCAAACATTTCTTCCTTGGTCTGCCACGACGTCTGCTACCACCACTAATGCTGCTGTCTCGGTCCAGTACCATCCCATGACTGACATTTTCTGATTTCTCACTTATCGATCTGCTTCTTGTTCTAGAATCTGGTGCAACGCTGTTAGCAACGTAACCCTCTGAATTTTCCAGCTGAGCCAAAAGTAAACATTTCTTTCTTGGTCTGCCACGACGACGTCCACTAGTATGGCTGCTATCTTTCACATCAGCAACATTATCTGCCTTGTTGTCACTAGACTTGCTTCTGTTTTCTTGTGAAATGCTGTCAGAACCTTTCACAGTAACATTGGTCTGGACTTGGCAACCCTCAGTCGAATCTTTAAAATTAAGCACCTTCTTTTTCTGCTTCATTTTTGTCTTGCTCTTCTTTTTCCTCTTCATGAAAGACTTCCATTCATTTGTTTCCCTGATTCCTTCTGGGTCATCTTTATTTTGTCCCTTACCACCATTACCATCATCTGTTGGTTGCTGAGTATCAAACGTCCCTCCACCTCTCTCTTCATCCTGAATATCACTTGAAACTCGACCACAATTCAACTTCCACTGATCTATGGCCTGCTCTAGTTTCCGGTCTGGCCCAGATTTCTTACCTATGGTCATCATTGGCAAGCACATTGTTTTGTTCAGTATAACCATTCGTGTGCTGCCGCTGCGGTTGTCCTCCAATGAAAACACGGTTTGTTGATTCTGTTGACCAATCAGCATGCTATGAGTCTGTCCCTTGCTCAATAAAGAGGAGGATCTTTTTATAGACTCCTTAGTCTGTGAAGTACTCTGGATTCTTAAGGTACAGCTTTCCATTTTCATGGCGGGTTTTTTGCAGCTTTCCATTTCACTCAATGACTTGGATTTATTCTCGTCTTTGTTTTTGCTCTGTTTGCGCTTTCTACTATGCTTACGATGTGCTCTTTTATCACATGGACCCTGTGATAAACCACTGACGAGAGGTGACACGTCTCTGATTTCTGCGCTTTCAGCAGTGTCAGAGTCATGACGTCTGGTAGCTGTGCTGCATTTTCCAAGAGGTGGCGATCGACAGGCCAAGGTTTTCTCAGGCATTCTCAGACAGCTTCGGCAAGACTTTTTGCTGCCATGCTTCTTGCTACACTGGCAACTGACAGGCTTCTTAACATTGCCATTCTCACCATCAGCATCATTATCATCAGTGTTCAAACCATCGTCTTTGTCTGCCACACACTCTTCCACTTTCGTACAGAGTGTAGAAGATGGAGGATATTTTACGAGTCCTGCATCGAGAGCCTTAACATCAGAACAGTTACGTTCTTTGTCCAGCAGCAGATCAACACTAAGTCTGTTAGTTAGCTCCGTGCTACCACTAGAGCACAGTTCTCTGTCCAGCTGGGCCGGATCGACCAATGAGCTGTAGATAGTCTGAAATCCACCCGGAGCAGAGTCCATAAGATCCAGTCCATCTCCATCCAGGACTACGGACAGTGGAGATACGGTTCCATCAGAGTCTGAATCATGTCCAGCTGAAACATCATCATCAGGCCTCGTATCTTCAGCATAGACTTCAGTGGATGAGCTACTGCAGCTGCTTGCATCATCATCAGTATCAACATCATCATCATCATCAGCTGCAGCAGCATCTGTGGAATTAACATGGCAAGAGTTCAGCAAAGTACACAGCATATCCTGCAGCTCTGTATCATCATACATCCAACTGTCTATAGTGCCGCTTGGTACTGTCAAGCCTGGATCACCCCGTTGCTGAATCTGATGCAGAGGAAGACCCATCTCAGTTGAACCAATCAATGTATCATTGGTTACGTTAGCATCGTTCATAGTCAGGACATCAATCAGTGATTGACTAGCAGAGTTCTGTCCACTAACGACTGGAGAGAGCATCTCATGTTGACGGTCATGTGAAATGGGTACCTGATCAGGTGGCAATTCAGCAGCAAGTATCTGCGATACAATTTGTTCATCTGAAATCTGTTCATCTGGTCCATTGCTGATGTCTGCCAGCTCTATTCCTGGGAGTTTGTTGGTGACGGGCAACTTTTCTGAACATAAATCTTCATCATCTAGCCAATCACCATCTGAAACATGACTGAGATCATTCTGCTCCTGTGTCTGACTTATTTTAGCTTCAGGAAAATGCTGCTGCAAATCCAAAATAGCAGCATTTGTCACATCACTACCATTAGCGATGTTGTTAACTTCCCTGCTCTTTTCCACAGAGTGCATTGTTTCAAGTTCACTAGTGCTGGGGAGCAGCTGTGAATTTGAAATGCTATCCATCGATGGTTCACTAGTGAGAGAATCCTGCAAGTGAATGCTACTGACAGATTGATAACACTTCTTAACAGATGCTTTGGATCCAGAAGCTGCTGTACCTGATGATAAAGCTACTCCAGAGCTGCAATGAATATAAGATGTTGACATAATATCATCAGTCTCTGGACATTTTGACACATTATTGTCACTTCTGTCATCACTAGCTTCTTCCTCAACTGCCACAGCTAACTCGGAAGAATCATGCTGTACGGGAATTCCACCATAGGAAACAGAAACGGATGGATCACTCTGCACCGTTATGCTTCCGGGAATCTTACCTGTGGAAACAGAAACATCCCGCTGACTTCCACCAGAATATGAATTCAGCGAAACACCTGGGCTGTTTTCGGTATGTGGAACACCTTGGATTATATCTAGACTGTTTTCCGGCACTGTGGCTGAGTTGCACGACTGTGCACGAAATAAAGCCACCGGCACAGGTGCAGAGATTGTGCATGTCGGTGCACAGAATAGTGTGACTGGCACTGGATGGCTAGTGACGTCAGCTGGCAGTGGTGACCCCTGTTGAGGCAAGCTGTCTCCGGCATCACTGTCATCACCTGCACTCTCATCACCAGGCTTCAGTACATCACTGGCTACAGACGCTGGGTAACTTCCAGACTCGGTGACAGAAGGTGATGACGAGGATGATAAAATTTCATTCGTATTCGCTATGACTGCTGCTTTAGCCGTCACTGGCTGCACATTGTCACTCGGACACATACTGCTGAAAATGTTCTTCTCCGAGGGCCGAGTATGTAAAACTAAGCTCTGTTCTGATGACGATAACGCTGGTGATGTTGGTAAAGTATGGCAATGCTGCTGTTTAAGGCACACAGATCCCACACTGCAGGTCCTCAATGCTGATTGGCTGCTATTAATAGCATCTAGGGATGACTCATCAACGGATACTGTCTTGCTACTCAGTTTCAGCTGTTTCCTGATGCGCCACAGAACTGGAGATGACCTGCCACACCATACAACATATACATGCATATTCACTACTAATGATGCTGCTTTTAACTATAAGTCCATTCCATTTTTGTCTGTCAAAATGTGATCACAATCTAAAAATTACAAACACACATTTAGTTGTTTTAAATTTTACTAATTCTGAAAAGTCTACACACAGAAAATAACACTGTGTATATTTTTTCATAGACTACTGTAACTATAAAATGAACACAGTGGCACCAAGATTAACCAATATTTGACTAATGCAGTTAGCTGGCAGTGCAATTTGACAGCCAAGTAATTCACTCGACTAGTGACTAATCCAAAGTTGCACAATATCCATATTCACTATTGGTAAGATACTGACTGTATCAGTACGAGTAGTGAATGATAACAAGATATGGATTAAGAGATGAATGTGCTAAATGTGGACGCAGATTCTCTTTCAGAAAACATAAAACATTTGTTTGTAGCTACAAAAACGTTTAGTCATCATACAATGAAAACAAAAAATAATAAAACAAATAAGAAAAATAGCATTCCAACTAATAGCAGTGTGACAGCTAGTGACTACGTTTGCTAACCTTTGCGTATCAACATTCTCCGGGTGAGAATCACCGACAACTGACGTTGCACCAGACTGTCAATCAACAACACACAGACACTCATTGCAGCACAGTAATAACATGCTCCTGAAGGCACACGCTTATTATCTCATTACAGCACAATATCTACAGAAGGTGTTTTCCAACTCTGCCAAAACATGTTATCATAATCAATTACAGCCAAAGATTACCTGGGAACTACATCGTAGTTTTGGTCTTGACGTACTGGTCTTGGATCTCACACTTTTGGCCTGAGATGCAAGTCTTGGTGTGGTACATTCTATTCTAGTTTTAAACTTGAGGCCTGATAGCTAAATCGCTAAATGATTCTACTTCTGAGCATCAGGTTAACAATGGTACCATATTGATCAGACGTAGATATCGATGGCTGCAAATTTTTGGGCTCGAGGCTGGTCTTGAAATTTTTGTGTCAACCATATTACTGAAGATTGCAAGCAGCAAAGTTTGACAAAACACACGCAATAGCATCTAGACTTAAAAATTGATCCGAGCTTTGTGACTAACCTTGACTTTATCACGAAGGTTCTTGAAGCTGACCTGCCACTGTCTGTGAATGTCTGAATGACTTCTATTCACCTTGCTTCTGCATATAACAGTGCATCATTATCATCATCGAAATCAAGCTAGTTCTCATTTCATGGTGTCACAAAGCAATGCACCAACCGCACCGGCCGCATCAACTGCACCAGCACCAACTATATAATCAGATCAAGTAAAAAAAGATTAAGGAGAGGGCTGGGAGTTAGGGTCAGGGTCAGTGTTAGGTTTAGTAGTAGGATATGATTTTGTATTTTGGAGGTGGTAGTGTTGATTCGGCCAGTGTTTTGTGACACCTTTCTTTTAACTGTCAGCACCAAAATAACAACATTTCCGGCAGGTGGCAGTCCTTAAAAAGTGGCAGATACATATAACTCAGGCTTATATCATTGCACATTCTGTTTTAACACTACACATACAAAAATACAGTAAAATGACAATGTTGCTTTAATGCACAAAAATTTGCATTTTTGCAGGCATGGTGTTATTGACCATGTGCACACATGGTCTGATGTCATGCAGAAAATGTTACAGACAGCGCGAGCTTGCACAGTTTATCAATTGAAGCCGCAGATGCCTGCGCACGGTCTGAATTTCTAAAGAGGACTGCATGTCATCTTGGGTGGTATTATGTCATCACAGACAATTTGAGTGCTTTCTTGGGCGGCAGGCTCTTCGTAGTAAAGATTCACATTCATCAAAACTGGTTATCGGCTGACAAGAATAATTGGTAATCGCAACTGCTTCAGCCAAAACAGCATCAAATACTTCTAGAGTTTGAGTTTTTTGTTCATAAATAAATAATAGAAACAACATGGGCATAAAAACTCCTGCTAATGCTGCAGAAAAAGCTAATTAACGATATCTTGGGTATGCAGTCTGATCGTGTGTGATCTGCGCACAGTAAATAACACTGTGACTGCAGTTACAGAAACCACAAAAAAATTCAATTGCATGCAAATATAAACAGATAAAATAAATTTAGAAGCCTGCATCAAAATGTTTTAAGCACAACTACACCACCACATCTGGTCTTTTTACTCGGAATCTATCACAACAGTGAATTAAAGCGTCCCATAGCTCCTTTGACAAATCGGCTTACCGTGACACGCCCCTTTCCACTGCACCGCTTTTTGGAAGATAAAAACAGTGCTAAAACATCAAAATGACGTGACAGAAGAAACACTTACGAGATCGTGTCGCTGTGAGCGGCAGCATCGACAGCTTGTGTGGTCCGCGCATCTCTGTTTCTGCTGCTAGGGGCACCTGCTGGTTTACCCTGCAGTAAATCCCAGATGTTGCGACCGGCTGCTTCACTCATCGTACACAAACTAAATGTCGATCGTCATTTCCAGTTATAGTTGCATTTTTCCGCTAACTAATGAACGATTCTAGAAACGACAGAAATTAATAGTTCCAGCAGAACAACATCATTTTCAACCCTTTTTCCTCGCAGCTTCAGCAACCAAAACAATTTAACTGTGCCGTTTGTTGAAAACGTGCCGATTCAATTTCGTGGAGCCGCGGTCATTTGCCAGGAAATTTTTAGCCGACCGTATTAATAGGCCATGGTCCAGACCCCCAAATCACTTTTTGGTATAAGCCGAGGTGGCAAAGTCTAGTTATGTTTTTTATATTCCCTTATGTTTTTGGCATATATTTTGATATGATAGACCTAATCACTTTTATAACCGTAGTCAACACCGCTCGAATACGGGTGTCCGAAACTCTGACAACGATACTATCACAAGTTAGCCTTCCAAAATTGATTTTTATGCATTTCCAGTTAGACTGAACAAAGCTATTTTGAAAAATGAGACGATGCAAATTGAACAGGCAGTTGCCATGCAAAACCTCCGCCCATAGCAACCGTTGCTATGTCAAACACACACTGTTAGATATTTAGTAATGAATAACATATACGAATGTGTTACTATGGCCATGATTTCTAGAACATTTGTGCACTTTATGCACACAGGTCCCTACTATTGCCGCACTAAGCATGTTGCTAAAGGCTTTTTGTTGCCATAGCAACAGAAGGTCATCGATGGCTTGAAAAATTTGTACCCAATTATTTTTTTAAATGTCACAAAATAAAACTGAATAAGCACAAAATCAGTTGTAACAAGCAAGTCTGACGGGAAGTGGACCCGGGCTACATGTGTTATTAAGCGTTGATACATTTTCTTGAAAAAGAATATATAATAATAATAAGGAGGTACCATATAATGTATCATGACTAAGCTGCTTATTTGGAAAGGCTATCAAAGTTTACTACACATATACAGGGTGCGGCAGAAAAAAAGTAGCCCCTAAAGTTTTTTGCTGTTTTCTCAGCAACCGTTTAGCATTTTAACCCTAAAATTTACAGATTTATTTACTAAATTGTTCTACGGCTAAATGCCAAATAAAATTTGATTTCATTGAAAAATGACGAAGTTATAGATTCTTTAACATGACCGCTTACCGATTTTTCAGCGTGAAAAAATGTTCAAGCTACAACACCAGTTCAATAACATCGTTGAAACTAGTCAAACAACACAGTTAACTAATGATCAG
>Ga0056128_1000617_pt1 | contig 33473 bp, 30 predicted proteins | sample WorMetLIZISLAND2_FD_71113 | JGI IMG/M metagenome (GOLD analysis project Ga0056128, IMG submission 71113) | Marine gutless worms symbiont microbial communities from Max Planck institute for Marine Microbiology, Germany - Olavius geniculatus... ...
AACCAGGCACGACCGGTATGACAATCCCGACAACACTAGGTCTGTCAACCGTTGAAACACACCGGGAGCACAAGTCAAACCGAGAAACATTCGTTTCGTGTGACAAAAGCGGTCTTGTCCTTGTCTTCTTTGGCAACGAAAATATTATAATACCCAAAGCGAAGATCTAACGTGCTATACCATGACGGTCCGGTAAAGGCATTAAGACATCAGCGGCAATAAATACGTGTCCGGCTTTGTTACGGCGTTGAATTTTGGGTAGTCGACAAAAAACCGAAATGATCCGTTTTTTGTCTTTACTAAAACGATATTAAAAGCCTAAGGCGAAACGGCTGCTTCCACTGTACCGTGCTGAACCATGTCGTTGACTTTGTTATCGATCCAGTTTAAGTGTCAAAACCTATGACGCCGAAGAGCCTGCCGAATTGTTCGGTGTTCGCCAGTGTCAACTCGGTGCTCCACCAAATTTGTCAGTTTATTATCGTGCTTTCCTCTCGAGACAATACTTCGGTAACGAAACAGCAAAGCTTTCACTTACTTTCGCTGTTTATTTGTCATGTCTTTGAGTAACTTCGTCATCAACTTGGCAATAGCTTTTTTTTCATTTGTGACGTCTTCGGGCCGCACCGAAGCGGATGTTTCGGTTGGCACTTCGTCCAATACTTAAACGGTATGCAGCTTTCTAAGCTCTGTCTTCTTCGTCAAAATTTGACTCTTTTTTGGCATTAAAAACTGGTACTTTAATATTAAAGAACATGGTCGAAATGAAGCTTCGGACACTATAGACGTGTTTCAGATTCGGTACTGATTCAGCTTCCACTAGTTTGACGAACGGCTTGCTTCGTATCATGTTTTCGTGCATGATTCGTACATCCACATTCGTTTGCTGTGCAGGGGAAAGCGAAATGTTTTCGCTCACATACACTTGACGAACGCTGTGTGTGCCGTCTTCGCGCCAAAGGTCAATCCATTCTCCGTCGCTGAACTTGATATGGTGGTTGTCGAAATCCCATACAAAATGCCTTTGCTTCCGCAACCAATCTACTTCAATGATAAGTCTAGTCATATCCGGTGTGATGAGGATTTCGGACTCGATATTTCGGCTTCCAATTTAAAGCGTCACGTACGTAACTTCGTCTATCAGCATGTCTTCGTTGTTCGCTAACTTGACTGACTTCGTTGGCTGTTCGTACATCGCTTATCCATACTTTGTCGCGCAATCCAAGCCAGCAATGGTAATCTCACTTCCGGTGTCGACCAAGGCGTTGATTAGGCATTTTTAGTATCTAACTTCAATGTACGTATTTACATGTTTGTTGCGTACAGGACGAACGTTTTTAGACCTTAGTGTAGTATACGAAGGCGTCTGCATTCGGCCTTGGTTTGGTACGGAAGTCCGCGAAGAACAGTACTTGGCAAAGTGTCCGATTTCACCACAGCGTCGGCAAGTATATCGAACAGTGCTGTTTCGGTCCGGGACGAAGCAGGTGCTTTGGTCGCTGACCTAGCAACGTATGGCTTCGGCAGTTGAGTCATCAACTTACTCATTTTCTTTCGTATTTCGTCCATTTTTTTCGTATTTTCCATTTTTTGATAGACCCATCTGTCGGTTTTCGTGGTGTTTTTTTTATAACTATTTGTCAGTCTTTACACACAGATTTAGTATTCGGCTTTCTAACTTTTGAATCTTTTTTGTTTTTTTTTTCAAATTTCTGTAGTAGCATATTATTTCACTGTTCCGTCGCTGATGCGTTCGTCGTCCTAGACTTCGTTACTTCTCTCATCTTTGGCTCATTTCGTAAAGTCTTTGAACTTTCCAGCTTTAGCTTTTCAATGTTCTTTTCCACACCTCAAGCTGCAAGGCTGTTCGTAGTGTTAAATCCAAATTTTTCAAATGTTTTTTTCGCAAATTTTTAACACAAAGTTTGGATTTGCCAGAGCATTTAATTATTTTTCTGCTTCGTTATTTCATATCTTAAAAAGCTAATGCAGCTAATCTTCGTATGTCCGAATGCAAATTTTGTAATGTTTTACCTTTTTGACTTTGCTGGTTTCGTATTTTAATTTGATGCTTATCGGTAAAAGTTTTTTCTCCTACGAAGCGCATCTTAAATATCTTCGTCAATCCGGAAAATGATTCGGTCATTTTTTCATAATCCTTCAAGACGTTAACCACTTCCTGATTCAGCGAGTTACAAAAGTAGACTAGTTTGGTGTTTTGGTCGATTTGGTCTTGGCTTGGTGACTTCGTCGACTTTCTTTTCGATTCGTTGTTGACTCACACGGTGTCCGATATCTTGACTTCGTCCTTGACGAATGTTTTCTTGTAATGTTTCGTCCACTCCTTGTCAAAAATTTGGGTTCGCCGGGCTTACTTCTGAGTAAAGTAATGAATTACGGTTTGCTGAACTCTATCAACTTTTAGATTTAGCCCATTAAAAACTTTTACGACGACCAGAACGGTGTATAAACAAATTGCAATGCTGATATTCGTCGTCTTCATCTTTCGGTCTTTGTCATTTCATCACGTCTTCGCTGTAACCACGACCATCGGAGTTTTTGGTGCGTCGTCCTCGACGAAAAGTTGAAGCTCTTGAATGCGTCGTTGTTAAAGTAGAAAGATCGCCTTTGGAATCCCCCTATGACAAAGCAATAACTGTTCCCGTAGATGCCTTCGTCAAGTCCAGTGTTCCACTTGGTAACACTGTTTCGTTTTTTTTGTATTCGGTCATTCGTCGTTCAGCTTCTGTTCGTAGGTCCTTCGGGCAACGCAAAGTGGTATATGGCTTCGTACCATACGTTGAGTATTCGTGCGAAGCACTCTTAGGCGTCACCGATGATTTTTTAACGAAAGATATAAATTTAAGTTATTTGAAAGATATTATCTTTCGTTAAAAAATCATCAAACGTCGCCTTTAATGTGGCATAAAGCCACACAGATGCTGTCGGAACTTTCTGCAAATACTTTGTGTAATAATTGTTATAAATACGTTATATTATGTTATAACAATGGCAGTCACGTCATAGGCAGCCTAAGCACATTTAACCGGCTCCGGCAGTATAAAAGGCAAAACGCAGTAATGACAGTTGTTCAGTCTGACTGAGCGCTCGGACAGAACACATCAACTGACAAGGTGCTGAGTCTTTGCCTTTCTAAAACAAAGCAACGAAAGCCAACGAAACACCCTTCGTCCAAACAAAATCTAATGTTTAATAATAACTATATCCCTGTCCATTCACGGTCATTTCACGAAGACCCTTTTGTAAACCAATCAAGCAATACTTCGTCCAAGCGAAATCCATGGTTCAATAATATGGTGGGATAATATGCTATTTAATAATATGCTGTGATGGGATGCTTAACGTATAACGTACGTGAGTGAGTGTTTTATGTTGATGCAGCACGCCGCTGACTCAGGATCACGAGAAATGGTAACGACGTAGTACGTGCGTATAAAAACTATATAGTAATACTAATTTAATATTAAAAATATCATTTTCTTAGATTTTGACCTATGGTTAATTACGACTTTGGCTTTGACCTACCGTATTTCGGTTTAATTTTAACCATTGACTTGTCGCCAAATGCACTTGATAATCTTTGATTTTTGACCTTGTCTTTGACCTTGACTAGATCTGTCAAAAATTGTATTTTATGAGAACTGACTTTGACTCTGGATTAGTCTGTGTCAAAGATGTATTTGATAACTTTTGACCTTTGACCTTGACCTTGACCTGTCAAAAATGATTGATTGTGGTTCAGAAAGGACAATTACTTTTTACTTTCGTCTGTCTGTTACACGGGTGGATCAGTTATAAACAGTGCAAGCGAGGATCACCAAATCTTCATTGTCGGCTGCCTGACAAACACTAGTTTCAGAAAGCGTAAAACATTTCCATAAATTCAAAAAGGTTCACCTTAAAAGTGGGCGCTAGATGAAAAAGGGGTAAAAAAGTTGCGATTTTTAGCCAATACGTCGCTGTTCTTTTTTCAATGACGTTGCGAGATAGGGTTTAGTTTACTATTAATCATTAATAAAAAGTCGTACACTGGCTTTCGATTGCCATCAAATTTAATAACCTTGAATGACCTTGAACGTTAAAATAATTTTTTTGGCGATGTCGGGCTGCGAGACACATTTTAGAAACAAATTGTGCCGAAACCAATTGAGATAGACATGGACAAGCACCATATACAATTTTCAGCATTAAACGTAGATTTCAACTGTACAAGTCTCGATTTTCTAGTTTTAAGGAAACCTGCGACAAGAGCATCAAAGAGCGAGCGGTACCCTTGCAAAAGTTCTTATTTTACAAAAGTTCTTATTTTACCGTTGTTGGCCAGTCTTTCGTAAAAACGGTTGCAGATAGGCATGGGCATGCTACTTATCGCAGCAAGCACTAATGACAAAGTTTTTAGTCGTATCAACATCGATGACTTTAAAAGATGTTAAACTTATAAATATATGGAGTTTTTATTGATTTTAGGGATCTCTGAACTGCGCTGAAATGGCTGGAGATAAACTGACAGTTGGAGAACAGGAACTGCTACAGGCTTTTGCGCGTCTTATGAGAAATTGGTGAAATTTGTTGTTTTTTGGCTATTACGATATATTATTCAATTCAATAAATAAATTAAAAACAATAGTTTAAGTCCATAATTTTATGCAGGAGGTCAAAGTCAGTTAAGGCTTACTGTAGGTGAGTTCGTTTGTATTCAGGGCCGGAGTACCCGATATGCCAAGTATGCAATGTCATGGGCCCCTCGTGCCAAGGGGCCCCCGTGGCGGCAAAAAATATTTTTATACCAATATTAGTTTGGTAACTGTAGCTTTGTTTGCACTTTGCTTATTTAAAAAAATGTATTTTTCATTTTTTGATTTAACTGACAAAAAGTTCATAGTGTTCTTAATCGCACTTTATTATTGTTAAAGTTAAAGCCGAACAATGCCATAGTGGTCTTGTTTATCGCCATGTTCTCGGACGAGATGTTACAACTTGTGGACTTTGACGGATTATGGCTGTAATTCGCCTGCTTTCCTTGCATAACTGTTGTACAGTGAAAACGTGCATGAAACGTTCTCGAACGTTTTTATTTCACTACGCATATACAACAAAATAAACCAGCTAACGCAAAGGAAACGCGCGACAGCGTTGTACTAAAACCCCCAATTTGGAGGTTTAATGTCATTTAAGTTCATCGATGTTGACATTTCTAAGAGAACTCGTCACTAGTGCTTGTTATGATAAGCAGCATGTATGTACCTATCTGCAACTGTTTTCATGCTAGACGAGCCAATATCAGTGAAATAGCCACTTTTTAAAGGAGTACCCCTTTTTGACGCTCGCGTGAGGAGGCTTCCTTGAACTTAGGGGGTCGGCACTTAACTGCTAAAATTTTCGTTTAATGTTGAAAATTTCATACCCAAGTTTTCTTGGTCTATCTCCAGTCATTTCTTTGCAGTTCACGTTTGAAATGTGAGCTGCAGCCAAAAATTGCAAAACGTTTGCGAAAACCCCTTTTGAAAGATTCAGGGTCGTTCAAAGTTATCGATGTTAATAAAACTAAAAAGGCCATGACCAGTGATTGTTATGATAAGGAACATGCGTGTACCTATCTGCAACCGTTTTCACACTAAAACAACAAATAGCGTCAAAATAGCGTTTTTTAGAGGGGGACCTTATTTGACGCCCTCGTTCGAAAAGAACCCCTTCACCGAGGGGCACGAAATTTTGTCGCGATAAACTAGAGTTTTTGTAGCAGTCCATAATAAAAATTTGGAAATTTTAGCTTGCACCGTTTTCGTACAATAAAAAAAGTGTGCCGGACAGACAGGCGGACAGACAAACGCGCAGGCCATGGCTAAGACGCGCGAAGCATTTTGCTATCGCGCGTAAAAAGTAATCTTATGCAGGAAACGAAACGCAATGACCCAGTAAAGCAAAAAAACATCACTATTTTTACATAAAACAAGCTAGAGTTTTTAAGGAGCCTACAAAGGCATAGATGTAAAAACGTCCCTATATACTTCAAAAAATGTCGAAAAAAGTAAAAACGTAGCCAAAAATAAAAGCTTTTAAAACGTTGAATAAAAAAGTTGACGATAATTTGTTTAACACTCCTACTACCGTGGGGTCAACGTTGACCCCAGACGCAACTTCGCGGCAACTTCGCGGCGTTGTTTCTTTGTAATCGTGTACAACACAATTCTGTAATTTTTTGACTTTTAACGTTTTTACACATACTTTATTTGCGTATGACAAATTTGTGTGATTAATTATTAATTCACTTGATTTAGCTAACAGTTACATTGAATACCAGCTGGGGTCAACGTTGACCCCAAATGCCGGTACATGATAGATCCTCAAATACTCTATAAATAATTATTCTATGTGCATTTGCATATAATATATTTTTTAAGTAAACATCAGAAATGGCGTCTGCTATTAGTGGTAAGTTAGTTTGTGGTACAATAGTGTACAATGTTGCTCAAGTTCGTCAGATTTTGATGCGTAAACTATTAGATGGTGACGACAGTTATGATGATGTTAAAGCAAGTGACGGTAAACAGTCTAGCGATGACGGAGAAGTAGATGTTTTTGAAAACCTTTCAGAAGCTGCAAGTGACAGCGGATGTGAAGATTCAGCAAAAGTCGAAGTAGATCAAGGTTCGACATACCGCTCAAAAAATAACCAAGAAACTTGGTATGAAAATCCTCAGCGCAACACCGAAGGCAATCGTACTGCAAGAAACATCATGCGCATCACTCCAGGATTGACGAGGTATGCTGTTCGTAACGTTGATACAGCTGTGTCCGCATTTCAACTGTTCCCTACACTGTCACTGCTGCAGCAAATAATTGACTGGACAAACAAAGAAGGGCGACTTGTTTACGGACATTAATGGGCAGATGTTGATAACATTGAACTGCACTGTTAATTCTTGCTGGTGTCATAAAGGGCCACAATTTATTATGAGGCCGTGATGTCGCTGTGGAACGAAGAAAATGGTCGTGCTATTTTTAGTCGATTAGATTCACAGCCATATCCAGATGCGTCCAATTCGATGATGCGGTTGCACGTCGTTGTACAAGGAGCACTGACAAACTGGCTTCTATTCGAGATGTTTTTGAACTTTGGGTGAAGTCTTTTCAGGATTGCTTCATCCCAAACGAAAATGTTACAGTCGATGAGCAGCTCGTCACCTTTCGCGGCCGATGCCCGTTTCGTCAGTTTATTCCTTCAAAACCTGGCAAGTATGAAATCAAAATTTGGGCTCTGTGTGATAGCATGACAAGCTACGTGTACAACATGCAAGTCTACACCGGACGAAAAGAAAGACAAAATCGAGAAGTGAACCAGGGGCAGCGAGTAGTGTTAGACTTTGTAAGTAGACTGCAGAAATCAGAAAAAAATGTTACTTGTGACATTTTTTACGAGCATCAGTTTGGCTTGAGACCTTGTTAAACGTCAAATGACACTTCTTGGAACAATACGAAAAAACAAAAAAAAAATACCAACAAAGCTGACGGAGAGAAAAGGCAGACCGGAAAACATTTTTATCTTCGCATTTCAAGATAGTGCCACACTTGTCTCCTATTGCCCTAAGAAGGGTCGAGTTGTCGTCCTGCTCAGCACTGAGCATGACACTGCAGAAGTTGACAACTCAGAAAAAGCCAAACCCATAATGGTTCTTGATTATAATGCGTCGAAAGCCGGAGTGGACACAATGGACCAGATGGTCAGAGCGTACACAAACAAGAAAATGACCCGCAGATGGCCGATAGTTCTTTTTACAATCTATTTGGTGTGAGAACGTTAAAAACGCATTTATTATATGGATTCACTTTAATCCAAACTGGATGAAAGGCATCTTGTACAAACGCAGGATCTTTCTCACAGAACTGGAAAAACAGCTGGTCAGGGACAACACTGCACGGCGTGCCGTCAAAAGTCCCATTTTTTCCAGCCCTTCTCCTGCAGGGACAAACACAAGCTCAATTGCTGGGAAGAAACGTAGTAGTTGTGTGTTGTGTCCACGTTCAAAGAATGTAAAGCACAAAATCAGGTGTTCCAATTGCTACGCATTTATTTGCAAAGACCACTTGGCTTGCTACAATTGTCAAAACAATTAAAGCTAAAAAACTCATCTAATGACTGATATTGTTGGGGCATACTTGGATATCAATAATGAACAATAAATAAAACTAGCAAAGAACTTTTATCGTGACGTTTACTTGACTGACATTTTTGTTCAGCATCATGCTTGAAAGCTTGAGCCAAAATGATAACAGAAAAGCAACGTTGTCATGTTGTTCTGTGACTGATATTTTGAATATTACTAGAATAACAGATGAATAACAATTGATAATTTGATGCTGTAGCGAGAAGCTCTATAATGTCGATTAGTTGACTATAGGTTTACTTATGCACAACATTTAGTCGTAGAACAGTACTCACCTTCCGCATAGCGTCTGACAGTGTGCATGATATATTATTCGGCCTACTTCCGACAAGTGCAAAACAAAAAAGCTGCATAAGTTGCTGAAACAGATGCTGTAACTAAAAATATAGGTCCAATAACAAACAGCTGGTTGTAGCAATTATGATTGCATCAACAACAAATTGCTGATTAAGTTCTGCCACAGTTGCAGCAACAGTTACAGCAAAAAACTGCTGCAGCGGTTGAAGCAACAATTGCTGCGAGAAGTTGCTGCAACTGTTGCAACAACAGTTGCTGCAACAGTTGCTGCAACTATTACAACCACTGTTGCACGTACAGTAATAACTTACGTGCAAAATGGAGTTGATATATTTAGAAAACAGACTGGTGTCAACGTTGACCCCAGTGATATCGGATGGGTGTAAAAATTTGCAGTAATAGAAGGGTTAACCTCTTGCCTAATGCGTAGCGCTAGTTGGTAGCCTACAGTGTACCTGAAACTATAAAGAAAACTTTATTTAAATTTAACTCAACCGTGTGGTCATAACACCATAGCACTAGATTGACAAAATACACCAGATAAAAAGAATTTATTTAGTATATTTGGGCTAAGTAAGTAAACCACCATCACCGTAACCTATTAATTCGTTTCTGTAGTTTTACAAATGCTTCTAATTTTTTTTCGGTGGGATATTTAACGCGTTTCTCAAAATTAAAAAAAACGTTAAAAATTAATTTAAAAAGTAACGAAAAAACGATTAAAACGTAAAAAACGTGGCAGAAATAAAAACTTTAAAACTTTTTACATCTATCAACAAGATAATGTTCATACGAACACGGAGTGTGTCCAATGCATTTAGAACGTTCACAGTATGACCGTATAAATAATAATATAATCAGTGAGCTGTTTAGACTGGTAGAAAAAATCAAACAGTTTAATTTTAAATTAAACAACAGCAATGATCCTTTTATTGTTTTTTTATTATTTTAACTAAACAATAGACATTGTCTTTTACGAGACCATTCGATTCACTATAAACGGTCTATCGTCACCATGCGTTTATCTTGCACCGTTATGGAGATATGGCGCTTCAAAAATAATGAGGTCACGCTTTTGACTTTTTGTGGTCACGTGACGTCATCGGTTCTGGAGGTCGACTTCTTATCCGTGGTCCATGGTGACCATGCGTCTATCTGGCACCATTACAGAGATAAATGTACAAAACATCAGCTTATACACTTGTTAACGGCAACATTGAAGAACTCGCACATCGAAAACAGCAAAAATCACAAAAGGTGATATTGTCCGCATCGCACTGACTGTGTGTCAATGTGCTGCTGAATAATATCACCTTTTGTGATTTTTGCTGTTTTCGATGTGCGAGTTTTTCAACGTTGCCGTTAAGAAGTGTATAAACTAATGTTTTGTACATTTATATTTGCTGTTTTATGGACAAAATACTTTGCGCATTGGGCTGAGCTGATAGAGCCTCAGCGCTGGACAAATGCAACCTGTCCATCCCGACAGTAAGGTAAGGTACTAAAATACTGTTTTCCTATACTGGTAATCAGTGATCAACAAAGATATTGCACCTAGATATTTTTACAGTAGCCAAGCCGCATATAGCTGTTACTTACTACCTAACGGCGTGACTAAACAAAGCAGATGACAAGCGTCAGGCATGACGTCACCGCTGGCCTGCATTGCTGACAATATTGAACAAAATTGTTTTTATATCCATACAATGGCCATATAAATAAACGAACTAATATTGCACGCATCAGCCGCTTAATATAAGCACGAAAACACATCAATAAAGCTAATTTAATTAATCGTATTATTGTAATTAGCCTGTTGGACCGTTGCATAAAATGTCCGACAACAAACGTTTATAAAGTTGAGTCAAACTAAAGTCTGAGATTATCTTATAGTTGACGGAGATCTTGTTAATTTTTGGCAAAATTTCTACAAATTTCGTTGCCATGGCAACGAGAGTTTACCATAGTAAACTTACTAAAATTATTTATTTGCTTTTCTCTCAAAACCACTTGTTAAATGCAAGAATCTTAGAGATATCTCGTACATATGTCGAGTTACAGCCCATTTTGTCCCAAATTTCGTTCCCATTGCAATGAGGGTCAGTCAAGGTAAAATTCGATTGGCAGCTTTCGCTGGCCCATCCTCGAAAACCCTCTATAGACGCAAAAGTCTCGAAGATATCTTTTACACAGACCAAGTTATAGCCAATTTTGTCCCAAATTTTGTTGCCATGGCAATCAGGAAGAGTCCGGGGTAAAATTGAATAACACCATTAGATTGACCGTCGACGAAAAACATGCCATAGAACCAAAAATTTCGACTCTATCTTATACACAGCCAAAGTTATGACCGTTTAAAGAATTGTTTAATTTTTCCCATAGGCGCCATCGTAATGTTTTTGATTTTTGCGAACAAATACGTTAAATATTGAGTTTTAATTTTCTTATTCCAAAAAAGCACTTTCTTGTGCAGAACCGCGTCGTTTGACGTATTAAGCGTAAGTCCTTTAAGGGGTCTGACCTGTGTGTGAGCGGAAGAAAAAAGGCATATATAAATAAAACATTTTGCGTATACGCGTATACGCAAAATTTTTTATTTATATATGCTTCTGCACAAAAAAGTGCTTTTTTGTTAAATGCAAGAATCTTTTTGCGCATTTTGCGTGAAGCCTTTGTTCGAAGAATTTGCATAAAATTTTGCATAACGGGTCCTCTCGCCGACGTAATCAACGGTGCCCAATTTTATCTCAATCGGGTTAGGGGTTTTGATTCTGTGTGGGTCAAATTTTTGGATTTTTCATAAGAAAAAGAAGTCGCCGTTAACACAGGGCTTGAACTACCGTTCAGCCAGTGATATGGCGCTTCAAAGATAATAGGGTCACAAGTTTGACCATTTTTCGGTCACGTGACGTCATCGGTCACGTGATCATTTGACTCCCGGGGCCGAGTTCCTATGGGAGGACAGTGGTGACCATGCGTTCATCTGGCACCGTTACGGAGATATGGTGCTTCAAAGATAATTGACTTTTTGGGGTCACGTGACGTTATCGGTCACGTAATCATTTGACTTCCGGTGGTCGCCTTCCTATCCGTGGTCCTTAGTGACCATGCGTCCATCTGGCAACGTTATGGAGATATGGCGCCTCAAATATTGGACGCGTGGACCTGGACGCTAAAAGAAAGACGGAAGAATGAAAAGAGAAAGACGAAGGGAAAAGGAAAGGAAAAAAGAAAAATGAAAAAGAAAAAGAAAAGGAATGTGAAAAAAAATTGAGTGTAGTGGAAAGGGTAAGAATATTGGAAAGCGAAAGGAAAAGGAAAAAAGGAAAATAAAAAAGAAAAAAAGGAAAGGAAAATAGAAATGAAAAGTAAAGAGAAGGAGAAAGGAAATAAAAAAAAGAAAAAAAGGAAAAAAATGAAAAGTAAAGGAAAGGGGAAGAAAAATAGAAAAGGGAAAAAAGGGGAGGGGAAAGAAGAAGGGAAATAAAAAAGGAAAGGGTAAAAAAAGGAAAGTGAAAAAAAAAGGTATAGGGGAAGAAAAAGATTAAGGGGAAAAGAGAAAGGAAAGAAAAAAGGAAAGCGCAAGGAAAAGGAAAAAGAGGAAAAAAAGGGATGAAAAAGGGGAAGGGAATAGTTGGGTCATTTGGTGAACTTTCGTGACCGTGGAGAGCGAAGGTTTCTTTCTCAGTTGTTTTGTCTTTTTCGAAGGTTTTAAAAGAAAATTGGAAAGGGTGTCCCTTTGAAAAGTGTGGGGAAAATTTGTAGTTAGCAAAAATTCAAAGCGGTTGCCGTCGGCCATCGCAAAAATTCGTTTTTTAATGGTTTGACCAAAATTGCCGTTTAGTATATCATTTCTGTGGTTTTGGAAGTCGAGAAATTTAAATTTTATATCAATTTTACAATTTGACATAGTCTTGACCTTCAAATCCAAGATGACCGCCAATTTAGAGCTCACAGTTAGTCAATTTTTCAAGTTTATTGCTTGTTTTTTCATAATAGCTCAAACGAAGTATCTGGCAAGCCTAAATAATTTTTGGCATGTAAGTTTTCCCTGCACGTCAGTTAAAATAAATTATCAGTGTTCAAAAGTAAAAGTGGGAACTCCGGAAATTTGTCCCTTTATTGCATTTTTGTCATCCATCTCATTATGGCAAACTGCACGATTGCGCTTCGCGATTACGGAACTCCGTTAGACTCCCGCAATCGCGAAGCGCGATAGCAATAACAGTGGCAGGACTGAATCGACATGGATGGAAAAACGCAGTAAGGGGACAAACTCCCGGAGCCCCTAAAAGTGTTTATTTACACACTACCACTATACGGTCAGTCTCACAGTGGAATGACTGGGTCTGGTCCAATGATTGCTCCCAACAGCTGGCTACTCATCGGAATCCGTTGACTCAAAAATGTCACTGTCACCATCGCTACTGCAATCACGAGGTGTAAGCTGATGAGGTAATGGCGGCTGAGTGTGACGAACTGGACGGCACTTTCCATTTATCAGTTTCCAACCATGGCCAATAGGGGCGGATGCTCTAGCAAATTGTAATGGATCTGGCAATATGTAATGTAGTTTGTCCTTTTCAGATGTTGATCACGTGTGTCGTTATCAGGAGGGAGGCAGATTGTGCTCTTCTTCTTCACTTTGTGCTATCTGGACGCTCTAGTCTGCCTACAAGTAACACCCGCGTTCTCACTGTAGACTTTGGACAAGACGAATGCTTTCATATCGGCTCTGACTTCGTCTCGTAACTCCAGACTCTCGCCAACCCGTCCGAGCAGCTGTCTTGCCTCTGTGTCGCTGATCACTTTTTGCAACAGTTTTTTTTGCCGTGGCTGTAGAAGCCGGACGTATGGTCACTGCCAGTGAGTACATGCAGAGGTATGATGATGTTTGCTACAACTTTAGACAGCATTGTGGAACAACTGATAAACTCATTCTTGCGTTTGATCAGCAGCTTCCCTTGTATTTGGTGCTAAACATATGCTGCTTGCACGTACACGTTTGTGTCCTCGCTATATAGAACAACTGGTTTGTTGTAGTTCTGTGTTCTTAACTTGGCATAAACAGATAGCCTCTGGATGCTTGAATCCGAAGTCTGTGCTTGCTGCGTTGTGGAAAATAAAACGGATGCCGTTTTCGATTATCTTCTGATATGAAGTCATATTTTCGTAGCAATCTTTCGTTGAACGCGAATAAACGACTAGCCATAAGTAATAGTTTATCTTCCGGGACCGAAGGTCAGGCCTAGAATGGTCAAATGAGATAAAACGAAAAAAAATAAAAAACGCTAAACGAAAACGATAAAACGATAAAACGTAAAACTAAGGACGAAGCGGAAACCTACACGCCGCAGCATGAGCGACGGTGTTTCGTGGGAAGGTCAATCATCAAACTACGAAGGACACTACGTGACGGAGCAAGGACTACTGCTTTTAAGTTTCGTGCTAACGTCACGATGCAATATTAGTACACAGCTAGTAAAAACTAATTTGACACATTCAATAATACCGTATTCATAAGAACTAAAATAAAAACTGTTTAGCAAAACAGATTAGATGCAGACAATTTTTTTTCAACAAAAGTCTGAAAACGAACTAAAATCTGACAAATTATGTTTTCAGATTTAATACTTTAAAGACGCAAGTTTTATTAGGGACAGCGACAACTGTTTTGTACGGCCTACGTAAATCCGTAGTCGCGTAATTGTTTTAATAATATTATCTTTCGCGGAACATATTGCATCGTAAACATAGAACAACACAATAAGTGGTCGTTGCAAGCATGCGCTTTTTACGCGCGAAAGCAGAATGCTTCGCGCGTCTTAGCCATCGTCTGGGCGTCTGTCCGTCCGTCTGTTTGTCACACTCGTAATCTGTATCAAACCTGTGCAAGCTAGGATTACGATTTTTTTTACTGTAAGCTGCCCCAATGTCTCTAGTTTACCGTGACAAAATTTCGTGCCACTGGGTGCAGGGGTTCCTCTCGAACGAGAGTGTCAAATAGGGGTACCCCCTAAACAGACGTCATTTTTGCCGGTATTGGCTCGAATAATGTAAAAACGGTTGCAGATAGGTACATACATGCTGCTCATTATAACAAGTACTGGTGACAGGCTTTTTGAATTTATCAACATCGATGACCTTGAACGACCTTGAACCCCTCAAAAAGCGGTTTTTAGTGAATTTTTTTGCAATTTTTGGATGCAGCGCACATTTCAACACTGAATTGCGACGAAATGGCTGAAGATAGACCAAAACAACCTGCATATGAAATTTTCAGCATTAAAAATGCATTTCAGCAGTGTAAGTCCCGATCTTCTAGGTTCATGGAGCCCGGCGCAGGCGGGCGTCAAAGATGGCTACCCCTCCTAAAAAGTGGTTATTTTATCACAATTATTTGGTGTAGCGTGAAAACGATTGCAAATAGGTACAGACATGTTGTTTATTATTAATTTTTGCGATCTTCTGCTAAAGCACAAAATCCAAAAATAAACTGCGACGAAAAGGCTAGAGACTTACTGACAGTTTGCGAAGAGCCTTATAGCCTTTCGCGCGTCTCGTGAGCATTAGCTCAATTTTTTGTTTAGCTGTTGTTACATTTAACGCGCGGCACCGTTTAATAGCGAACATGGCTTGGAATAATTGATCCGTTCCAATCCAGCCTGGCAGGTTCGCTAGGAAATGCAACATAATCGTCCGTCCAATTACGTAGCAGCCGACTAACGTCTGCTTTTTCCTTGCGACGAAAATGCAATCCTTTTTCAAACCGCTGGATTACAAAAGAACATTCATGTAAGCCAGTGTATATGCATAGGTTGCTGTATACAGCGTACAACTGATTGATGTGCATGTAGTAAATGAACCACATTTCCCACATATTTTCAGTTTTGTGCTTCTGTTCGTGCCATTTGTACCATATAGTAGGAATTGCATTAGGAACATATGGGTGAAAATTAGGCATAGAAGTCGCCTTGTGTGCATCATACCAATCCTGTGTAACATAATACACAAATTAAGGTAAATTTGACAAAAAAATATTTGAGCAATAAACATTAACAGCTAATATGTTGCGAGACGTAGTATGTCCATCAACACATAGCCTTGTCAAAGTGCACAACAACTACAAGAAACTCTTGCTAGTTACTGCTTAAAAAGCAAAATGACAACTTTATGCTAATCGCATGAATTTTTTAGCGTTTTTGTTTTTATTGTTTTTGGTATTTGCTACAATTACCCTACACTTACTATACTCTACCAGCACCATAACCAACCTTGCCACTACTGCTACCATGACGCACCACTAGTTTACTTTTATTTCTCAATATTCCAACTACTGCTACAAAGATAACATATCTCTGTTGCAAACTGACCTATGACAAATTTTGAGTGAAATCCGCCAAATGTCGTTAACGTGGTAACTGGTGTTAATCGCAGTGGAATTTGACTAACAACAGTCAATAGCCCGACCCCGAAAACCGCCTGCTGGACTCAAAAAATTTGATTATATCTTGTACACATTACACAAGCTTAAAAATGTCCTACTTTGTCTGAAATTTCGTTGTCATGGCAACCAGGGTCAATTTGGGATAAACTTGAATGACACCATACAATAGCCTTAGTCTGAAATAGGCGCAAACATCTACAAGATATATTTTACATGAACTAAGTTATAGCCTATTTTGTCCCACATTTAGTTGTCGTGGCAACCAGAATCGGCCCGAAGGAAATTTGAGTGACAACATTAAATAGGTTCGCCTTGAAAACCATATCTAGATCTAAAAACTAGGACTCTGTCTTATACACAGCTAATATTATAACTGTTTAACTTTTTAATTTTTTTATAGCCGCTTGTGCGTTAGCAACAACGTGTTGTACAAACGATGCGACAAGTAAATGGAATGAAAATTTTGACTCCTTTACAGCTTCCACATTTTTAATCGATTTTGCTCAAACTAAAAACCAAAAAAGATATTCGGGATATCACTCGCCACGCAAAATTTGGTTGACGTGACAGGACGAAAGGGGGTTTAAAATAGCAAATTTTTTCACTTAATTTTAATAATTTTTATTTACCAGCACATTATTTTTTTTCTTTTTGTATACTTTGCCTCGCGTCCGGGTCACACTGTAGTACCAATATTGACCAATAAGGTTATAAAACACGTGTTTCTGCGCAAGTTAGTGCCTTTTGGGGGTATCGATAATAAAAATTAACGTTTAAAGGTCAAAGCTCCCCAAACATGATTTATTGCTGCCCGAATAGGCATTTTAAACAAAATTTGTAAAATTTTTGAATTTCGATATCTCAAAAAGTAGAAACTCGATTCATGCAAATTTAAAAAAACAATGTTAGGTTTAAAAGTAAACTCCGTGGGTGGTCTGGTGTTGCAAAATTGTAATCTAAGATGGCAACGGCGGCCATTTTAGTTTTTGGCAGAGAGTAATAACTCAGTCGCCGATTGACGTATAACTATCAAATTGTGCACGAATGTAATCAACCACTACCGAAAATAGGCCGTGTGACCAAAATCGACAATAGCAATAAATTCAAGATGACTGCGGCGCCATTTTGATTTCCGTTTATCGCACGCAACTCGCTTGATGTTGCGTGCATTTGCACCAAATTTGGCACGCGGACTAAATTTGAGGTTCAGCATACAGCTGTTTCATGATGTTGAACAAAAATTAAATCCAAAATGGCGGCGGCCGTTATTTTAAATTTTGCGCAAACAGTATTCAGCAGCCAATTTACGTAGATTGCTCAAATTCTGCATGGTTGGAATTAGGCCACATCACCAAAACCGACAACGCTAATGAATTCATGATAAGGGCCGCCGTTATCTCAAATTTTATGTATCGCTCATAGCTATGTTTCACAAAATTTGACACGTAGATTACATTTAGCATTATGCGCCCAGACATACAATACTATTGCTCAGAAATAAAATTTAATAATCGGCGACCGCCATTTTGCATGGTTTGCAGAAAACATAATAATTCATACGCCGATAAACTTTATTAATAAAATTTTGTAGGAATGTAGCTAGCCACTACAGATAATATATGTAGAAAACTAACCAGTTTACAACTGTGTGTAAGGATGATGTGATGATATCAGTCCTGTGAGGGTTGTTGTTTGGTGCCCGCCTTATCCTACTAATTCATCTGCGAGAAGATAACGGGCCGTGGGATATAATTACATAAAACTAAAAAAAGAAGTGCGGGCCACGCACGCCTGTAATTAAGCGAATCTGAGCAGCAACTGACAACAAGCTGCTGCGTTTCGTCGGCCCGGCTGCTGTCTGGCTACCTTTAACCCTTTAGCTTACTTTAACCCATACACATTCCCTTCCTTTAGCTAATAAAATTTAAGGTGGTAAATTCTATTTTAAAAATTAAAGTATCATATCAATTTAAAAATTCAAATTTTATTTATTTTTTAATTTATGGATCAGACATCAGCTGTAAACGCCATGCAGCCATTAAAATCTTTATACAATCATATCACAGATCGTGCTTTCGTATCACATTCACAGTAAAATTCCACATCTCAAATCAATAAACAGTACGCATTATAACTGTTTACTGTGTTGTTGTGTGTGCAGGTCAATTATAAAGAAAATCAGCAGTAAACAAAATAATTTAATAAAGAACCTACTATCTGAACATCGTTACTGCATTAATTGCCTATTACTATCTTAATCTCCTTATATTAACTCATTAGACAAACGAGCATACAAAAATTTGGGCTCATGATCCATTAAAGTCGGCGAGTCAAATGTTTAAAGTCAATGCCATAATTAATTACCAAAGTTTTTAATTTTCGCTATCCGCAAATTATATATTACCCATTTTCATCTAATTTTGTTTTTAATTTTTAGTTACTGAACTTTGCAACATGCTCTTATATAATCCAATTTTCCAAGTCAAATATAGGGTTTAATACTCGACGTGGCTCTTTAATAGACCATGCAAAGTATAAAAATTACATCAATGATGTATGATCACCTGATCTCTCTAAAATTTTTTATATAGAACTTTTGTACCGACAAAATTATTTAATATCGAATTCAAAATCGTTAATCAGTATCGTTTGTCGATAATTGTTTATGACAAACATCGCTTATTTTTTGCTTATTTATTTTCTTATTTTTTTCTATGGTTAAAGTTCTATGATTGTTGACATTGATTGTTGACTATGATTGTTGACATATGATTGTAAACATTGATTAAAATTTATTAAAATTTTATTTTAATACGTAGTGTAACATATATAATAACTAAATTTTGCTGTTTTTTCGAGATATTGGTCATCACACATCATCGATGGGCTCTTAAGGTCGTGTTTACAAACTCTTGTTACTTTTTAACGGTTGCTCAGAGTGACAATTTGTCAACCCAAAATAATTGATAAGCTTGAAATATTCTGATCGATTTACATCACGTCAGGATTATGTGTCTCCATAATCCTCAATAAACAGACGTCGTAGCTGCTAGCCGTATATGCCACGCTGTCGTGCACTTCAATAATTAACTGTAGCGTGAAATTTTTCCTCTGTTGCTTACTTTGCGCCTTGATGGCTAAATGCAATAGCCGGCACGGTATCATTTGTTGTTATGCTTGATCATTTTCTACCGGACCAGTTTGTCGATCAGCAAAGGGGGGCCGCCCCAATGGCCGTGCAAAACTACCGGTGATCATAACTTACGTTGCAAATAAATGGATCGAGCTTTAGTTTGTCCCATATCCTTCTGTCGTAAGAGTTGGTCGTGTCAAAGTCAAGCGATACTGATACTAATTCTATTTATTTTATTTTAAGAAGTAATAAAGCAATCTTTCCTATCAATTTTTTTACATTAAATCTAATTTATTCTTTGGTCTAGCCAAAAAGTAATCAGACCATGTACGTTTTGCGCTTACTCGTAGTATAATTTTGTTTTAATTAGTGAATTGGTTTCAACGTCAACATGGTCAGAGTAAGCTTAATTTGGTAATTTCTAACATTAAAACATAAATGTATAATAATATTTCATGCCCGTCCGAAAGTGTCCCTAATCATCGAGTCATGTAAGCAGTATTTACGGTTCTATACCTAACATAAAAAATTAATCCTCACATCACTCGTTAATTAATTATCACATCAATAATTGTCACAGTTATATTATCGCATGAACCAATGCGACACACTATAATACAAAACACATAACAAGCTGCGGCCCACGGCAAATATATACAAGAAATATATACAGCAACAAACAAAACAACAACGAACAAGAGCTGGGAACGTTATATGACCTTTATGACCTTGGAAAATTTGTAATAACTAAATTTTATTGTTGTAATCCGTTTATGTAAAAATAAAAAGAAGTAAAACTACAAGCAGTGGACAACCTAACACTAATGACAATTTTAATTATACGATTTTATATGAAATTTTTAATAATTGTCTACTGTATTAAAGTTTTGTAAAATGTCCCAATTTTTATCTATAAAAACTCTTATGTTTCATTAAGGCATAATTTAGTACACTGAGTCCACGCGAGTTGGGCTCAGTGGGCGGATATCCTAATATGCAAGCACGGTCACTGGTGTCACAAAGATACATTAAATAGTTTTTCGCGACACCGGTCCCATACTTGCGTTCCGCTCCAGCCAGCACAGAGTCACGGATGATCTCTGTACCACGTCCGCCAGCGTGATGCTGTACGCGAAATGTTATTTTCCCAAGAAATTTTAGTGTAATACCACAATTTATATTTATTTGTTCTAAATTCAACAAGTCAACGAATTAAAAAGTGGAATATGAGCTTTAATTGACAACTAGTCCTTTTCGCATTATTATTAAAAATTGTTTGACTTTACTTCAAGTTTTTTTCCCGTATTTTATTTTTGTTAAACGGTTTATAAATATGCTTGTTTTCTCCCCTAAGTGAAATTTAATTTTTAGCATGCTAACGTAACATTTTAGATAAGTCGTTATACTTGAATATGGAGTTTGAGCTTTAACCTCTAAGTCAATGTGTGGACAGTTTTAATGGGGATTGGTTTATTAGTTCTACGAAGTCGTCACTAATCGCAACATCATCATATCACAACGCATAATGATAACTCGCATGTCACGCAATCGCATTAACACACCGCTTAGATGGTTGACAAAGAACCATGGTCGTAGAAAAATGTCCTAGAATTTTTTTTTAAATTTTTATTTTTAATATTTATTCTTAATACCGTCAAACAAAAATCAGATGCACCTAATTTGCTTATATAATTTTAACAAAAACTGATTAACTGATTAATTAAAAAATAATTTAATTGATTTAGTTAATTTAATCACAATTAATTTAATTAATTAATTTAATTAATTAATTTAATTAAGTTAATTAATAATTAATTTAATTGAGTTAAGAAATGTGTGGAATATAATATTTTATTTATTACCTTTAAGTAGCATCTATAAAATTATGTTCATTATTTTAAATTATGTTCATTATTTTAAAGCTTCACTAAAGTTTTTTATAAAGTCGTTAAGCAGAAGAAAATTTGTTTTTTAACAGTGGGGTAGGGCAATAACTTAAGTTCCTATTACGCTATATAATACGCGATGGTTAGAATAATAATCTCCATAATAGCTATACCCATCTTACTAAGGTTATAGGCCTAAGGTATAGATATTGTGCAGATCATTAAGCGCGTTAGTTATCAATACCAAGTATTTATCAATGTCAAGTCAATACTCGTTCAATACTTGTTGAACACGAATGAATCAATGATAAGCATAATACAAGTTCACTCGCATTCTATTAATGCTGTGTAGCTAAAACAGTGTTATGGTCAATTTTTTATCTCCGCCAGCCCAATGTTCAGTTCGTGTTCCGCCAGCCCAATGTTAGTTCCCAGCCCACTAGTTCATATCATTTCCTGTGTTTTTTCCTTTCTTTTCTTCTCAGCAGATCGCCGAGGCTCGTGTCGAGCTTTCCATGAAATTCGACACACGCCGGACATTGCTGTCCTCTCTGCATATTTTGCACCCTCCCAGGGAGTCTGGGAACTTATTTTTTGGCGGTCCCTCCTCTCGCCAGTTACAGGGTCGTCTTAGGTCGTCCAAATAACTGCACATGACCTAAGACGACTCTTAGGTCATGTGCAGTTATTTGGACTGCACCCGTTCCTGTTAACCCTGCCAAAACTCAGCACATAACTCCCCAGGTGGCGCTATATGCCCCGCCATTCGCCATATTGCCCAATGTTACCGTGCGGCGACTCACGCACGTGACAGATCCATGATTCGTCGCATCTTGATACGGCGCCACGTATGTGCTTGCAGACTTGACGTCGTTCTGACGACTGCGCCCTGCTACTGGTGGTCTGCAGCAGCGTGATTTATGAGCGATGGGCTTTCACTCGTCGCACTGGCCTGTGGCTCGTTCGGTGCGGTGGGAACTGGCTACCGGCATCGGCGGAGTGTTATGCGTCTCGACTGACGTCTTCGAATAACTTGCCAAACGACTTTTGCGTCTGACAGAAAAAAAACAAGCAACAGAGAAGCGAAAAAGTTAAGCTACATATGGTGGGCTATATCAAGGGCAAATGCTGAGTAGCCTGTTGGCGGCCATCGTTGCACAACAGGTCTACACAACAGGAAACGTGATGTCCTTCCCCTTATAAATGAAAATTCCCCCCTTCGTCGCAGCGCTTTAGCGGTCTTCCGAAAGCCTAAACCCGGACGCAGCAGCTAATCCTATCAGCTTTTAGCCAGTCGGTGTTATGGCTGTCCGTCATGCCAGGTTGACAATGTTACAACTAGGGGATCAGGCGACAGTCGAAAGACTGACCTAAGCCGATAAACCTTACGGTCGCTGCGTCCCCTAAAATTTTGGTTCCCCAGACTCGACGCTACGACGGGATTAAATAAAAATTTTAAGGTATCAATCTATTTTTGTCTGTCAAGGCAGACAGGGAATATAGTTTACCCCCTTTAATATCCGTCCCGGCCAATAGGTCAGTGAGGTGTAGAACATCTTGGTGTCTTTCTTCCCCGTCGGCTATAATCACCCGTGGATGAAATTGGTTGGCAAACATACGAACCGTTGGGCTTATCTCCATAAGAAATATGTAAAATTTTTTCGGAATGGGTTCGTTTATCTTCGTAAGTTTGTTAGTTATTTGGATGCGATCATTTAACTGTATGTACCCGAAGAAAAAGAAATTCTTGACTGTCAGCACGCGGTTTTTAATCCCTATCTTATAGTAATTGCTGGAATAAGTTAATCAATCAAGTGCTATTACAATGTAAATGTGGGACATTCAGAATTAATATACAGCTTGGTCTGGCATTTTGAAATCGCCTTTTTCGTTCTGTAGATTTTTATAACCAAGCCAATAAACAACAAAATCAGAATAAACATCAATATCGTTTCCAGGCCTATCAAATCTGTCAAAGCGTCCTTCACCGCTTGCCAAATCATTTCAGCTGAAATCATGTTTAGTATTGCCGTCGTTGTGCTCGTAGCTGGATGGCTAAAATAAAATCTGCTTTTACAAATTTGACTCCTAGTAACAGCATAGAAATTGCTTTTAGACGCATGCAAAGTATTCCGATTATTATGCTATTTATCCCAGTAACAATTATTCCAATAACGATTGCCCAATCAAAACCACTTAGCAGATTAAATTCAGTGTTTGCTGTTGCCATGGTCAAAACCGTTTGCCAGAGAATGGTTGATAAACTGTCATAAATCTTTGCTTGCTGTTCTGATGCATTTAAGGCGATGTCAAAGTCTAAACGAGATTCGGCTTCAGATGCCAAGATTGCGTCAATTTCGGGTTTTTCCACTGCCAATTTTGGTAATACAGCTTTTAAATTGTAGTCTAATTTTAGAGCTGCGTTAATGTCGTCCAGAAGAGAGTGATTTAAATAAAATCGGCGTAAAACAACCTAGTTTCCATATTTGCCTCAAGTGAAAAGTCGTCGCAAAAATTTTGACTCAAGTAAATATTATTTAAAACTTTCACTTTTGCCTCGCATAGTATTGTGTATATGCTCTGAGACGCGTTGATAGTAATTTTATGACTAATGTTTGTAATTTGTTTCCATGATGCTTCAAACTCACTCGGGAAACGGTCTTCTTTATGAACGTAAATTAAACTAATATTTACCACAAAAAGTTTATCACGGCTGATCTGATAAACTGTTGGTTCAAACCATCCAAAAATGTCGTGATAAACACAATGTTTTTTGATTACATTTAAGTCGTAGCCAAAAAGTGCCATTGCGCAACTGTCATCAGAAGTTGAATGCAAATTTAAATTCGAGTTTAGTATCTTAAACAAACAGCCAAACCCTTGATATTGAGTACAAGGCAAATTCTGATGATCGTTCGCAACTGCATAATACTGGTTTGCCCTGTTGCAAATAATTAATTTTGGTGTGCCTGTCAGCTCTGTGTGATACGCTCCTTCATCCGGTGATAACAGCGAAAAAGTGCGAACCTGATATATACTCATTGGCGCGATCAGTTCATCTACTGTCAAGAGCGCATTTACTATAATGATCAAAGTGTTCTGATCCATATATTTATGGATGGCACTAGCCACATTTCCTGTCGTGTAATAATAGTAAACGTATGGGTATACTATTTTTGCTTTAGGATTGTGTTTTTGATCATTTTTTTAGAATATCCAGGTGGCCTTGCAAGATTTCTGTCTCAACGAAATGGTGACTCAAACGAATTATAGCAAGGTCCTTTAAAGCCAAGTACAAGCTTTCAATTTCTTGCAAATGCGTAATAATTTCAACGACCTGTTCGACGACAACAAAAAGTAATCGCTGAGCCGCGTAACCTTCCATTTTCAAATTTTGCAATCGTTTATTTTTTTCTATAATAGATAGACGAGTGATATTTATCAGACTGTCGATTTGGTCAAAACGATTGGAGCCAATTTTGTAACTCGAGTTATTAGGTTCTGTCCGACGGTCCACGCCGATAAAGCTTTTTTTGTTGTGTCTAACACATGGCGCAAAAGTGATCTTAGTTGTTCGACGTCGGGACCCGTTGCTAGATCAAAAGTCCAAGCTAGGCCTGATTTTAGAAAGGACCCTAATCCCCGTTTACGTCTTGGTGATTCCGTGATGTCAGCTATTAATGCATTAATTTTCTTTTGCCGGATATGCACCAAAGTTAAGGCCTGCCTTCGTAAGGCAAAGATTTCGTGCACCATGTTCAGGATATACCTGCATCGTGGCCTGTAAAGGGAATCTAAATGTGTTTCTAGACGTTCAAATGAACATGGGTTATAAAAAATTCGTTTTTTTCATTTTTTGTTGTGGGGTTTTTCCGCTGTTATTATTCTCGGCATCGTGTAGCATAACACTATACGACCATTGTCAGTTGAAAAGTGAACTTGAGCCTCCAAGGATTCCAGCGAGAAGCCGTAATTCGTTTTCAGAATCGTTTCTCCATCGATTGCGGTGATCAACGTCAGCGTCGTCATCAGTATCAGCGTCATTGTCTCTATCGTTTCAGCTCTCTCGTATACTCCTCCTAAAGACAAAATCCTGCCCACGCAAAATCATATTTTCATGTCACTCACAACTGTAATACCAACAATAGTGGTGGACCTATTTGACGAAATACTCGTCTTTATGATTTATCTCATTAACAGAGATGACGTTCGTCTAGTGGCACTGTAAGCAGGTTTTAATGCAATCAAAATTTCTATACCATTGCACTTGCTAATACAGTATTTTGCATTTATTTTCTTTTCAAAATGCATGCTTTATAAAATCACCAGATTATTTTTAACATCGCGCTTTACGCGTTGAATTTGACTGATGCAGCTGCTGGTGTTTTTCTGTGTCGTACGTGCCGCTGTAATGAGAACCAGATACTCGCCAAGTTGGTGTGAATCAATAAATTACTAGGCCTATCTGCTGCAAAGTTCATGAGTACTTTACAGTCTCTATTGCCTAGAGGGATCTGACTGTCAACGGTCGCCATGGCAACCCATGATTAACGACTTTGTTTGTCTATAGACTGTGTATTTCTGCACAGCGAACTTACAGCTGCCATTAAAAAGTTCTACGCCTATTTCCAGACATTGCGTCGTTGTTCACGTGCATTGCATCTGCTATCTGCAGAGAGCACTGTTGCCTTAAAATAGGCCTACATCGTTAAAGCTAAAAATGCCCAGTTGTTTTTATCCTAATGGCGGACTTTAAAGACATCTTATCTGCGCATTAGCATTCTGCTATACTTGCACAGCTTTATCTCCTGCTTATTCTGCTGATATTCTCTCAGCAATCCATCGCCAATCTGCGATTTTTTTACGTTATTTTCGGGTTCTGTCTTTCAACAAGACTAAAAATTGATGCACCTCATTGACAACTCTGTCATCTAGAATTCTTATTGCTCGCTTGAAACATGCTGTGACTACTGTCGACGCTGCTTGATCTTTTACTGGAGTAGACAAAAGTAATGTTTTAATTTGTCGTGAGTCACTAACCCGCGCAGATCTTTTGCTGTTTTTCGTCTGTCAGTTTGTATGCTAGACCTGCCCGTGCGAAGACACGATTTGCTTAATTACATAGAGTTTTTTCAACGCACGGTCAAAATTTTGTTGCTACCAGATGGAATGCGCGTGTCTTTTAGTAAAACTCGTTCGCCGATTTTAAAATTTGGTTGTTTTGCATGGTGCTTTGTATCGTAAGCTTTCTTTATTTCCGGTTTGGCCTCTATTCTGTTTATTCTGACAATGTCATGCACAGTTTTAATCGATTGTTTTAACCATTCGGCGTATTGTTGGGCCTCCCGGCTATGAAATGTGTCTCGAATAACGACGTCTGACTGTACCGGTATGGGCATTTCGAACCCGTGCAAGATGTAAAAAGGACTGAGTTTAGTGTCGCTGTTTACGCTAGCATGTAAGCTTAACTCGATTAGTTGAATCTGCGTTTTCAAGTATCTGTCGTCGCAATCTGAATTGGAGTAAAGCTTTAACCCCTGATTAAGGGCTTTAATCATTCTCTCCGCGATACCGTTCGTTCTCTTGGCCATTGCAGCAGAAGTCTTGTGCTTAATTTCCAATATTTTGCCTACAGTGGCAAAAGTAGACTCATATACCCACTTTATCTGACGCTTAGAAGATAATCGACTCGGCCAAAATTTGCCATGATTTCAGAAACAAATTATTTTTGCTGTCGTAAAGGCAGATTCGTCTGGGCAGGGAATAAATTTGACCCAACGAGAGAAGTGATCAACAAACGCCGAAATAAAATTATTTCCCTGCGCTGTCGGCCTCGGTAAAACTTTGTGGTCTATACTCCACAACAAAAATGGTCTTGTAGGCACTAAAATTGGCACCAAGGAAGGTGTTCTAGAGTTCGTAATTATTTTCGATTTCTGGCAGATGTAACCATTTCGTGAGACGCTTTTTACGTCTTGTAATATTTTCCGCCAAAAATAGCGACTAGCTAACGTCGGAATTAGCTTATTCACTGAAAAATGTTTAAGTGTTGCGTGCCATTCTTGTAACAAGGTCGCGGTATGACCTTCGGAGACACATAGTTGATACTGTTGTGGTCTGACCCTTTTTCCCCTGGGTAGGGAAACTTTGTACAGCAAATTGTTTTTGATATAATAATTTTCGGACATCAGAAGTGTTTTTCTAGCTTTTTCATTGTCTTTAGGTAGTTACTTGTTTTTTTTTTTAAATTAGACAGATTGGTCCAAAATAACTGTCGGTCACATAGTCGGCTATGGTAATTTTCAATTTATCTATAATTTTTGCTATTTCGTCGGTTAATTTGTCATAATCCGTGTCTATTGAAGCGCTCTGCAAATCTTTGGACCATTGTTCAAAGTCATCAATTTGTTTATCGTTCTTCAGTGTCTGTTGCTGGTCAGCGGCGTGGTCTACAGTGTGAACCCCTATTGTGTCGTCTAGCTCATCATTGCTCTTTGGCATGGTAGCATCGTTTTGATCATCACTTACCGTTTGGCCATAATGTATGCTGCTTGCTGCTGCAAGCCTCTGACCTTCTTAGCTGCAATTCTATTGCTGCGCCTAGTCGGTGATATGACGTTTAGGGGATTTTGTTGATCTTCATTATCCAGTGGCGTTACGGGGGCTGATATTTTTTGATCTACCAAATTAGAGGGAACAAAAGTTGCTGCATTTGGATTTAATTTATGCAAATTTTCCTGTTTGTTTTCCACTGAATCATACTGTATTTAGTATGCGGTCCAAATATTAGTCTACCCCTCACCGTCTGTCGGCAGTTCATCCGTTTTTAAATCCTCAAACGGTTTTGTCTCTGACAAAATCAACTCCTCATCTTTCAAGTGTTCTGGTGGTTTATAAGCATGAATTTCGCTGGTCTTAATATCAGCAGGCAGACGACTTAATGCGTCGGCCACAGAATTTATTTTGCCCTAAACATACCGCATTTTAATCTTAAACTGTGAAATGTAGGCCAAAAGACGATCCTCTCTCGCGTTTAATGGCTTATACTTTTCTAAAGAAACACACAGTTCATTGTCGGTAAAAATTTTTGTCTCACATTGCAGGAAAAAAATGTTTTATTTTGCCTTAACGCCATCGCTATTGCGAACATTTTTAGCTGATAGCTATGCCATTTTTTTCTGTGCCTCCGTCAAAGCTATGCTAATATATGAACAGACTTCTGGTTGGTTTTAGTTATTCATTTGCAGACAGCATGCATCAAGACCATGTAAACTTCCGTCTATGTAAATGTATACTTTTCGTTCACTCCTGAATGGAGCCAGAATAGGTGCTTTTGTTAAAGCATTTTTTAAATCTTACAATTCGCTTTCGCATTGTTTAGTCCACTGAAATTTTGAGTCTTGTTTCAAAATTTGTGTCATGTAAAACGTCCGAGCGCTAAAATTTTATATGTGCCGTCTAAAATATTGGAGAAGCCCAAGCAGTCTTTGCAAAGACTTTTTTGTACTTGGCGCTGTCAGTTTTCTAATAGCTTTAGTTTTGGACTCGGATATACGTACACCACGTAAACTAACACTATGACCTAGAAATTTGATCTCGTCAAAACTAGCACTGGTTTTAGATGGTTTGAACATTAGTGAGTTAGTTTTTAGGGTTGCAAAAAACTTGTTCAAATGTTTCAAATGTTCTGTAAAACTGCCCGAATTAATTAATATATAGTCGATGTAATAAAAAATGTATGGGAATTTATGCTTGTTTTAAAAAAGCTTATTGATGACATAAACAAATGCACCGCTTGATACTGACTAACCCATCGGAAGCACCTGCCATACAAAACTATGACCAGTTTTCAGGCTGCAAAAGGCAGTAAGTTGGTTTGTTTTAGGTGGCAAACGGATACTGTGGTAACCTTTAAATAGGTCGATCGTTGTAAGCATCTGCGGGTTTTGCGCCGCAGTGTCGTTCAAAATTTGATCGATTTTCGAAAGCTGTATAACGAATGGTTTTAAAAGGCGGTTTATTTTACGTAAATTGCAAACCATACGGAGCGAATTATTCTTTTTCTTCACCACGAAGACAGCACTGTTATAGGTGCAATCCTCATTTTCTGTGACTAGACCTTGTTCCCTCATTTTTTTCAATTTGCCTATGCGCCTCTTCCGCCTCGAACTCTGGTAATTTGTATTGCCGTGTATACGATTTTATGTCTCATAACTTGGGTTTTAATTTTAATTTAAAATCCTTGTAGGTTTTAATTTCACTGATGTCTCTCGCAAAAACGTCCTTATTTTGATATAAAACATTTATCAGCTCATGGCGTTGCTTTGTGGTCAATTTTGGGGATAAATTTGATTTATATTCTGCCACAAAGCTTTCCAACACTTTTACTGATGGTTTTTCAGCATGCATAATTTTTTATGTGCTTCCTGGTCATCGTTATACTTGAATGGCGTAATCAAACTGACTTTATCGGGGAAAATTATGCTAGCAACAGAGAGGTTTCGCTTAAGTGTGACAGGATGAGGTTTAAAATTTACCATACGGACTATTCATATCCCATTTTGTACAAATGTGTTACACCCCCTACAAGCACTGGCGTTAAGTTATTTTGCAACGGTTTTAACAACGCCTCTGTGCCACGATAATGTTTTGGTAGACGCACTGGTACCAAAATTTCTGAATATCCGGGAATGCCAGCCGTTCGATAAACATATGCACAGTTTTTAATGCTATTGAAGCACTGAAGGGGAATCGTAATTAAGGCGCCATAAAATGTCACGGTATTATTAGATTAGTCTATTGCTGCATTGTTTTTTTCGCAAAAGTCAGCTCCGGTCAAAAAGTTAGGAAATAGATCTTTCACCACGACAAATGAATGAACCACTCTTAGCCTTTTATATACAGATTTATTGTGACATTTCCAAGATTACATAATCGCTGTCCAGTGCCTGCCACCAAAGGACTGGTACTCATTAAATGGTCGATTTTTAGCCCAAGATTACGTGCCAATTTATCGCTTATAGTCGAATTGCTCGCGCCAGAGTCCACAAAACATTGAAGGTTCCTGTTTTTAACATTGAAAACGATATATTGATGAGATTTTTCGGCATCTTGGACTGCATAAGTACCTGCCCTGCGTCGATTCCGGACAATCGGCGATGGGCCTTATCAATCTGATTGAGCCAACCTGCAACATCTCTTAAAATGGCCGACACGCCCACAATGCAAGCATTGCTGGTTATTCGCTGGGCAGTACAGTACATTTGAGTGGCGATTGTTTTCACATTTGCCACATTTTGGTTCCCCCATTGCTCCATATTGGGCAGATTGGGTGGGATCGAGATACTGTCCAAATTGGATCGTTTCCTGCTGCGATGGATAACTCTGCTGGGGTTGAAAACCTTTTCTAGCATTTTTGCGAAAATTTTCGCGACCACCGCCCCTCATTGCTTGCAATACCTGATAACCTCTACTTGCACGTCCACTTCCACGTGATCGTCCAAATCCGCCTAGACTGCCCCCCTGAGGGCTTACAACACTGCATAACCTCTGCCACGTCCAACCTCCACTAAGAGTTCCTAAAAAGTAATCCTTGGGTGGGTGATTTTGGTTGCTCACTCTGAACCAGGGCACTGATAGCAATACTATCATATCGCTGAGCGAAATTTTGCAGGTCACGTTGCATTTCTGTGACTTGCTGCGACAGAAACCAAGTGTCACTCCCTGCGGCTTCCCCCAACGACATCTCAGCAACGCTCCCATCATTTATCGCGCTTTCAATGTTGACAGGGTTCTTGCCCAGGACGAAGCTAGCCAATTTTCTTCGCAAACCGAAAACAACTGCATACAACAATGTCGCATCATCGATATCCACACGCTTTGCGAGACTGCGTAATCGGTTCGCATATGCATCCACATTTTCATTATCCGTTTGTTTCTTTCCGAACAGTTCGCATGCACTACGAAATCGAAAGATCGGCGGCTTGATAAATCTCTGACTAAAGGCGACCTTCAAATGACACATGGTGTCCTTTTGATCACACTTCAATTTCTCGACCAAATCCTGCGCATTTTCGACAAGCAATGCTGTCACCAATCTTAATTGGTCGGGTGGCGCAATGTTTTTCTACGCCATGTATACTTCTAATCTACGCCAAAAGTCCGCGGGTCCTCGTCAGGTGTTCCCCGAAATGGGCTGGGAAGTAGCACGCGATCTTTGGCCATACTTGCACGGATTAAACCTACCTGTTGCGGTGGTGGTGGCTGTAAAACGGTGCCCTTTATTTGATGTACCTGTGGAGCAGCGTTGTCGACGGATACTGACCTCCCGTTCGAGATTCATCAACAATATGAATCATCAGTATCAACCAGCGGGAACGGCTCAGTTCAACAACTCGCGTTATCCGGGCGTTCGCTGTCTACGTGTACATACAAGTGAACGATATCACCGTCGAACATTTACAGCTTTATAGCCATCTTTCTGCAGTGACAGACAGACTGTCGTTTTGCGTTATTCGAATTTGCATTACGGACATTTAGCGTATTTAACGTACATCCGTCACTACTTCCTAAATTTGCATTACTGTGGGTATGTGTAGCAAAAACGGTTTTCACTTTAACTTGTCTAACCTCATTAATATTGATTTATGGATTTATTTTTACTTGCTATTTTGTATATTTCGTCTGTGTTTACTTTGATCGTACTGATATATTGTAAAAAAACTCGAAACTTTAAAACAACGACTTTGTTATTTATTAATCAATTAACACATAAACGTACACATCAAGATGACATCAAATTCGTTAAGCGAATTGTTAGTAGTAAATCTATTTACAACGCTAGTCATATTTACGATTCTACATTTACGTATGCGTTAATAAAATAAAATAGCGTCTACACATAAATAACACGTAAAATGCACAGATTATGTTTATTTAACATGCTAATAGTCCAAAGCAAAATCAACAACATCGATACGCAATATAGGCCTACTTATCTACTTAGCACATAGTTCAATAGTCCTCTGTCACGTGATGTTCTTTGACCTGTATGTCTCAGCACCACACACCGTCTGGACTGCAAGGTATGCGACCGCGCTTTGGCTCGTTGGAATGCATCTCGGTCCGACTTAGTTCAGGTAGCTAACGCACCGCTCTGACCTGTTTACCTGTCATGTTTCTCTGCATTAGACATAGTCCATAGTACAGTCACCGCCCATTTGTCTAGGAAAATTCCACACGGTTTGACTTAGTTCACATAGCTGACTAATTCTTCTACAGGGCGTGAGCTGGCCTACTGCCGTCTGTTTATTTGGTCCGCAAGGTTCAACCTGACTACCTGTCGTGTCTCCGTCTGCATTATTCCTTAGTACAGTTAGCCCTCAATAACACTAGACGTTACAGGTGAATGCTAATGCGACGATGTGCGTTGATGCATGACAAACGGCAAGATGTTTGCTGTACGCTATATAGACCGTTCAAGACGACAGTCAGAGCGTAGGCAGTCAGACGGATTAAGACGTCGCACGTCGTCTCAGCCATTCATTCAATACTTTGACTCGCTGTCTATATTGCTAAATGTAGTCGTAGATAAAGGTCCGCTCAAAACAACGACAGTGGCGTTTTTAAATGCTTTATTGGACTTGTCAAGACTCCTGCGCCCGTTATAGCGACGACGTTGGCAATTCTATAGTCGTTTTTAATAGTCTTTAACTTGTTTTGCCTGCGACCAACGTCAGCAACATGCAAGTCTATTATTTCCATGTCCGTTAGCATGTACGATAAGCTCGTTTTGTTTTTACAGTAACGTCACGAGGTGCAAAATACGACACAAATAACTAATGTAATTAAACAAACTAATGTAATTAAACAGTCGCCACACATCGCGATAGTGCTTGCATCAACTAAGCCGCGTTAGCGTTCCCGTTCACGTGCTAGCATATCTAAGTAGTAAGTTTGCGAGTGTTAAAACTCGGCGTAAGCTGTAAGCTTACGGGGGAAAATGTAGCTCAATGTCACGTTTTGGCTGTGGATTTAAAAATACAGGCTTTGTTGTCCGTAAAAAGTAGCATTATTGCAGCAAACGCGCATTGACAACGACGACTGACCTATAACCCAGTCTCCCGGGGGTATAGCCGCGAGCCCAGGACTGAAGAAAAGCACCGACGGGCTTGGAATGAGGAAAGGCTGGTGGTGGTTATGGCTGTAGATGACTCACGCGACGGTGGGTGAGGGCGGCTGAGCAAGATGGGCGACGAGGCGAACAAGTCGTGGTGACGCAGGCGGGATAACGCCTACACTCGCTGCACGGTCGACCGCGGCTTCATCGTCAGCTGCTGCTCGGCGAACCGCCCTTGTGTCAGCCGGTGATAACCTAGAGTCCAGCGACAACTGGCGCTCCGCGCTAATGGAGCGTTTCACGTTGAGCCTCGGTGTCAGCTCGGTGACGGCGTCCGGTGCATTATCAGCTACGTTTACTGGGCCGCGATGTCAGCCCGCTCGAAGATGGTTCTGCTAGGTTCGTC
>Ga0056128_1000618_pt1 | contig 33460 bp, 18 predicted proteins | sample WorMetLIZISLAND2_FD_71113 | JGI IMG/M metagenome (GOLD analysis project Ga0056128, IMG submission 71113) | Marine gutless worms symbiont microbial communities from Max Planck institute for Marine Microbiology, Germany - Olavius geniculatus... ...
CCCCCCCCCTTGGCTGAAGCCTAGATCCGCCACTGCATTACTTATTTTTGAGTAATTGAACCACCAATGATATGTGTTCGTAAACTTATGTTTAGCCAGCTTCAGTTTTGACCGCATGAGACCAGTGATAATAATCAATGAAAGCGAAAACAAGAAAGAAAACAGACAAATGTGCAGAGGTCATTTGGTCTAAATTATTCAGCTGGTTTTGACCAAGTCTGTTTATAGTCCCGGAAAGGCCTGTGGGTATCTCAGCTGATTGAAACCAGGAGCATAAGAAAGCGACTCAAATCTCTGTAAAGTCCATCCACTGAGTGAAACTTTGTTGTTAGTAGCAACTGAACATACAAATATTATTCACATAAACACACATGCATATGCAGCATTAGACAAGTTGAGCAAAAACTACTCTGAACTCCATTTCTTAGAAAACTGTCAAAGCTCTGAAATAAACGATAATCGTTTGTGTTTTTTGACTTGCTGCAACAATAATGCCGACAAAATGTACACCAGTATGGTGCAAACCATAGTCAAGAAGTATTGGTCCATGAGATAACTTGCTAGTGTCCTATGCTGCATGCGGGTGCCTTCGGTAATACATATCACTGTCTTCCGAGCCATCCGCAGGCACTTCTTCAATCAACTCAAGGTTGCTGAACTGCTGCAGGTGAAACTTGTTCACCTGGCTGTTGACCATGGCACGTACTGCAAAGTAGCCAACAATGTCCTCGAACACAATGAACGCAGCCATGATGACAGTGACGGCGCGCTCTAGCGGCGTGATTATAGTTGCTTCATTGAACAAGAGGAAAAGTACCAGAGGAGACTGCAAGAGCAGAGTCAGCAGCCAATATCCTGCCAGTTCAGGCACCTGGTCAACAGTTTATTCAACTACTGTACTATTATTATCTCCACCAAGTGAACGTAGTGAACATTGGAGGAGATTAATAGCAATGACGTCCTCCGCGAAGTGGCTCTTCCTTCTCCCTCCCCTTTCCTTGTGTTTAAATCACTTCACTTGGCAGAGATATGCACTCTCACGGGCGCTTTATAGATATCAGTGGCATGGGGAGAGTGTCCCCTAAAATTAGGGCCATTGGAGAATTTCAGAAAAATTTAGTTTTGTCAGTCAATTTTCATCCAAAAGTGCAAAATTTTGGGCTGAAAATCCCCCATTTTGGGGAAATTCAAGGGCAAAATTGAAATTTTAAGCAGCCATAATCTCCTCATTTGGAAATTTGCAGCTGTCTGCACACTCAAGCCATAACTTTGCAGTAGTCATTGCTATATATCATGTCTCCTCAAATGTGTCACTACGCTGCTTATTGAATAGGAAAGCCCAGCTAACGCAAAGGGAAACACGCGACAGCATGCATGTTTGAAGGGTCACAGCGAACAAAATCTAAGCGCACCGATCCCAGCAATTGACATTGAACACGATAATTTTCATTCATTAATTAACATACGCCAGATGGCGCTACCAGTCTTGCACGGCTGCTGTTGTTTGAGCAGCCAAAAGTGCACATTTTGAAGGGGCACCCATTTTTGATGCCCTCAGGCGCAGGCCTCCTTGAAGATAGGTGGTCGAGACTTGGACAGTTGAAACGGACGTTTAATGTTGAAAATTTCATAGTTGTCTTGTCTATCTTCACTGGTTTCTGTGCAATTCACTCTTGAAATGTGTATCGCAGCCCAAAATTGCTCAAAAATTCATAAAACCCCCTATATTAGTGGTCAAGGTCATCCAGGGTCATTGCTCTCAGTTCCAATCGAAAGCCAGTGTACGACTTTCTATTAGTGATTAACAGTAACCTAGGTCCTCTCACCGTTTCTGAGATACACCCGTGTGACGGACGGACAGACAGAATTGCGATGGCTAAGACACGCTATAGCAGTAGGCCTACCTGCTGCCTGTATAAAAACTATAAACAGAAACTAGAATTTCAGTATACTGGGAAGATGGATTCACTAAGTACTGATGTGTGGCATAATGCAACCGAAATTTTGAAAATTTCCTCATAACATTGCAGTGAAAAAAATAAACGTTGGTCAATATTTGGAAAAGTTATTACAAACATTTGATGGCTTACCTTTTTAGCCGGCCGCACTTAAGAAACAGTCGAGCTGTTGTTATGGTTGTCATCCATCTGTCTGTCCGTCTGTAACGGATGTATGGTGGCTAAGCTGTAAGGCGTAGGGGAAAACTTTTTACACGAATAATTAGCCACATGACTTGAACTTGGGTGTGCAAAATTTCAGCCATTTACGCTAAGGGGAACATTTTCAAATTGGGGTTGAATAAAGGGGGGTAGCAAAAAATGTGCATTTTGCAACGGAAAACTTGCCATATCTCAGAAACAGTGAGAGATATGGCCTAGGTTACTATTAATCACTAATAACAAGTGGCATATACTCTTTCAGATGAAATGAAAATCATCGACCTTAGATGACCTTGAAACTCACTGACAACCAGTACTGTCGGCTATCCTAGCGACAACTGGGCTTCTTAATTTTTAGTGATGGTGTATTTAAAAACAGAACCAACCAACAACCTTTGTATGTTTTAGCAAAATTTAAATGAACTGGTTAATCATCATATGCAAAAAATAATGTCACAATATAATAAATCAGTTACCTTCTCAGACAAGTTGCCAACGTAGCCAATATATGTTCTGATGATCTCAACAATTACCATGCAAACATATATAGCAATCACCAACATTTTGTATAGGGTGTCCAGAGAATCAAACTACAATTAAACACAAGTGTAGCCATCGTTCATAATTCTGCTATGTTCAAAATAAGTTGATACACTAGAGTAATCGACCGGACTGTACATAAATACACAAATGTACAATGAATGAATGAATACACAACACAGATGTTTACTGTGTAATGCTTGTACAGAGTCAAGTCAGTCAAATGCAATGTGAAAAAATATAACATCAAGTATAACACCAAATGTGACACCAGAAATAGTTACCGCAAGTGTATCGTACCTTTGCCACTAACATAACTATCTCTGCCGTAATCCAAAATGGAAAATAAAATAAGTTGAAATAAAGTGCCATCTGCAGTGGAAGGCTAGATACATATTCTTGATCTACAAATGTCACATGTTATGCAAACATATTTAATACAGTTAATCCACAGTAATAGCAAAGGAAGTTTCAACAAGCAGAGTTTATAACTGCTGCTGCATAGTTCTTAGTGGTGTCTAGCCATTGTTGCTGGAAAATAGTAACGTAACATGCTATAGCTACATAAATATGACACTGCCATCCGATCAGAGTTTAGTGTTCCGTGCTGTTGTGGTGGTTTCGGTAAAAATTCAGAGTAATTAGAATTCCGTTTCGCTCAAAAGGGTCAATACAGTAAACGCCAAATATTAAGTAACTTACTGCCGGCTTTCAGTAAGTACAACTCCTGTGGTTCACTAGTTGGCTTTGGAACAGGAAAAACCAAATCAGTAACAGCATTAACAGCTTTAAGCATATTCGCAGCCATGTCGCTAATGTAAACATCCACCTCGCCACAACATAGAAATTTAAATAAATATTGCGTAGAGATGAGTCCACTTAATTGAAAATGGACGATAAGTTTGACGAAGGCCCACTGCGAACCAATAGCTCACCGATTCTAGCAATCGACATTCGACACGATGGTGATAATGAAGGCATAGCTCTGCATCTTCAGTCGCTAGAGGGCGTAACCGGTCTTGCGCATGAGCTACCGTTTGAGCAGCCGAAGCCCGAAAGCGTGGATTTCGAAGGAGTACGAAAGTTTGACGCCCCCGTACGCAGGATTTCTTGAACGCAGAGTGTCGTAATCCAAACTGTATTTGACTGATCTACCCGTGTGACAGACGATCGACTGACAAACGGACGGACGGACGGACAATGGATAAGACGCGCTATAGCAGTAGGCTATATTCTGCTGTCGCGCGAAAAAGTAGTGACAGTAACCGAGCAAAGGGTCTCATTCTTCCTGTCGGTGTCTTTCCTCTGTTGTAATGGCCAACAATAAGACAGATAAGTATGCAGTTAAATATGCTGATTGGCTGTAAATAGGCTAGCCGAAACAACTCTGTGCCTACCTGAAAATATAGGCCTAACGGGAATTCCAAAACCGACATAGGCCTACGGAATAAGCTGCCACTTCACAGCAGTTTAATTATTAATTATTTATTATCACTAAGGAAACCACAAAAATGCCCTATAGGCTTATTTCAATGCGTGTCAGTTCTTTTACAATGGAGAGACCTTCGAATTCACGGTCAGAATGTATAGCCTACGCTCCAGTGGGCGGCTGCGCAGTTTGTAATAGGGTGTTTACACGGTCCAGCAAACGTCCAGCATTAGCACATGTATTTTGAATACATTTGCTGGAAGTTTGCTGGACTTTGCTGGATCGTGTAAACACCCCATAAAGGAGCGGCATAAATTAAGTGAGCCGGGGGAATTGGTGCACGCATGGTGGTCAGGTCAACTAGGCCTAGGCCTATATAGCGCTGCTGAGACGAGACAGTGACGTCGCAGTGACGTCACAGTGGCCGATGATCAACTACGTCATGCTCTACGTTAGCAGCAGGAGCAGCAGCGTCATCGGCGATCAGTCATCGGCAGTAATTCACGATGTCATCCAGAGCACACAACCAGCTGCGTGCAGACATGGTACCTACAGCAGCGGCCCCTGCAGCGTTTCAGACCCGTCTTCCAATGCATTTTTCGTCGGCGCCATATAGGAAATTATCACTGTATTCCTCAGCCTTATGTTTGCGGTAAAAATTTTTTAAAAAGTTAGTTATATTTACTTAATTGACTTTATAGCCCTAGCTGCTTCAGTTTTATGCTAATGACCTTTATCTTAACGGCTGCTTTTTGCTTTTTTTATCCTGCATTATAAACTATATGCTTACCCCACACTTTATGCCTATCACCATGGCCCATGGTCACGCAGGGGCGTCCACCCTATTGGCATCAGTAGTTCTGCTGAAAACAGAAAGTCAAAAAAACAGTTTACAAATTTTGTCGGGGACACTGAAAATGACGGCCATGAAAATGACGAACCATCAAAATTGCAAAACACGAAATAGCAAAACATTTAATAGCTCAGAAGCTGCAACTGTTTTAAGCTTTTTCTTGCGTTGTTTTGAAAAAAGCACACTGTTTTTATAGAATATTTTTTGTCTTGGAAATTCATGTCCCACATTTTCAGTCAACCCATCTTCCCAGACCTTTTGTGCTTTATTACTTGCCAAAGATCTTGTTGTGTCACTGTTGGCCGACACTCGTCTGTCCCATGCTATCCAAGACCCCACTCTCAATAACGATGGACTCGTTGACAGTGGCCTTATCACATGCGGTGCCTATAAACCGTGGCACTTCTGGAGATGTTTTTTTTAAATCTTCAGGCTCCTACGGTTTAGCGAAACGAACAGATAAACTGCCACGAAGTGATGCCTGTTATATAGGTGACGTTATGACATTTGACGTCATTTCTGCCATATTTTTAAACGTTTAAGGCATTTAATCATTACAAGGCTCCTACACTATTTTAATCGATATAAAGCCGACAGTGAACGCTGAAACGAGTAAGTAAATCAGTACATAAGAAGGCTTACATATTCGTTGTTTCTTATAGTTTGGTGTCGTCACCGCGCCACCAAACGTCAAAGAAACTCCAAAAGCGTCGCCGCCGGAACGACGAAACAGTTAATCCCCACTGTGTCGTACTTTCACTTTCAGAATGTTGAAGTGGTTGAGTTTGCGGTGATAAGTTTATTAGCCGAATTGTCACAGGACGTAGTTATCAGAGTGCGAGCGGCGAGCGATGATCGCGCTCAGTGACGGCGACGTATTCATAGCGGGCATCGATCACGTAGTCGCTTCCGATGTGCAAATGAACTACGAAATCATTCCGTAATCAGCGATAGCACGTGACCGCTGTCGCTTAATCATACGGCTTATAATAATACGCTTAGAAAAAGAATAGAACACGAGCACTTATAATCAATGCATTAAGTCAGGATTATATAAATATGATGCTCCGGCTAATATTTATGTCGGCTGCCTGCATAGTCTGTATTTTCTTGAACTTCTATAGTTCACAATGAAATTTACGGCTGGTTCATATAGCATAACATTACACGTAGGAATAGGCCTATATCTGGATAGTTCGTGTGTATCATGAAAGAATAACGTGAGACAAACACAGTTCATCAGGCCTTCGGAAACAAAATGCTCTAACATTACATGGTCACCAAAGTCGTTAATGATGGCGTCGTAGGTTAATGAAATACATGGTGGGCTAAAAAAAAGTAAGCTATTGTACTTTTTCCATATCTTCGCTAAATATTGACCAATTTTCACAATTTATTTTAGCAGTAGACTCTAAAAGAAATTTGCTACTCAGTGGCATGCACACCATACTTATTATGTCGCTACAATACCTTGTAAAATATAAATATCTAAAACATACTATATCTACAGATGGTAATAAGGTCAAGTGGTAAATTTTTAAAGTATTTAAGTAGAATGTTAAATACAAATATAAGTTATTATAAGCGTCAAAAATTTACATGTAGCTACGGAGTAAGTTTTCATCCTTCGAAAAATAGTGCACAACTTGTACGGCCGCATAATTGAAATACATTGCCCTGTATGCTCATGCATTCGACTGAGCAAAATTGCAGTCATCAACCAGCATTAACGTACATTGAAAATTAATGCACAGTAAAATCATTCAGATTATTTGAAAAAAATGTGCAACAATGTTCTTTAATGTTTTTGACATTTACTATAACTCATATTTTAAAATTTTAAGTTAAATACTTCAAAAATTTGCCACTAGACCTTCTGTCCATTTGTAAATATAGTATGTTTTTTGGATATTTATATTTTACAAGATAAAGTAACGACATAAAAAGTGGGCTGTGCGTGCCCCTAAGTAGCAAATTTCTTACGGAGTTCACTGGTGAAAAAAAATTGTGATAATTTATCAATATTTAGCGAAGATATGGACAAAGTGCTTTTTTGCCCCACCCTGTGGCAGGAAGTTGCAACTTTCCGACAGAGAGCTGAGAATTTCCAACCAGAGATTTGATTAATTTGGGAGAACATGTCGGTGGTCAAAAGATTAGTTTTGCCTTTAAATTCTTCCAAAATGAAAAATTTTTAGCTCTGAGCTTTGTCTTTTTTGGAAGAAAATTTTCCGACAAGAAGAATTTTTCGACAGGCTATAGGGGCAGTAGCAATTTGCCCACTGTCTCCTTCTGCCACGAAGCCATTGATGACACGACGCCACACATAGCAGCAGCAGCAGCAGCATCTCCAGCAGCCGGCGTGATTCAGTCGCTGCGTGTGATGCGTATAGACAGTGAACGTTTCAACGAACGCTGCCGGTGTGCACGGAATATCAAGTGAGGTGAAGCGTGAACGCGAGTCAGTTGAGCGTTAGCATCTCTCTCTCTTCCCGTCTCACTCGCTAGTTTGCTTGCCTTGCTCGCTTGCTCTGCGACAAATTCGTCGAGCTCACGCCCGTCTAATCGTCTGAGCAAGCAAGATATGGCTATAAGGTGGCGCTGATTATCGCTGGTTCACGCCTCAGTGAATGAACGCTGTGAACGACTACTGAAGTCATCATCTTCGTCATCGTTATCGTCATTGCTGCTGCTGCATCATTTCTTCCACAACTCGACACCGCAGAATAGCGTGGCGTGGCATACTACATTATACACTCGCAGCCATCGTATAGGTAAGTGTCGATGGTTGTCTTGCTCTTTGTAGCCGATCGTACTTAAGTAACGGTCGAGCTGTTGGTATGAGTTGTCGTCTGTCCGTTTGTCTGTAACGGATGTATTGTGGCTAAACGTTGCGAGATAAAACCCTCAAGTTGCTATTAGTCACTAATAAGAACTTGCATAATGGTTTTCAAATGACATGTAAATCATCGACCTTAAATGACCTTGAAGGGTCAACTCATAACGAAAACGCACTATGGTATGCCAATCGTACGATATTGTGGCTAAACGGTAAGTCGTAGGAGTCAGCGATGGTACCATAGGATCGGGCGCTAGCGACTTTCTAAAGGCTGTCAACGGTAACTATGTCTCCATCTGCAGCAATTTGGCCGCAATTTTTAGTGAAATGTTTCAAGCCATAAGTGGCCATATATCTCGGAAACAGTGAAAGATAAGGTCAAGGTTAGTATTAATCACTAATAGAAAGTGGCAAACGCTTTTCAGATAAAATAAATATTTTTGACCTTGGATGACCTTTAAGGTCACTGACAACCAATACGGTCGGCTATCTTAGCGACAGCTGGGCTTCTCGTTGCGGTTGTCCTAGTAGGCTGCAATACGGACTTTGCCCGTCCGTTTGTCGTTCCGCCTTACGTCGAAGAAAGAAGGTGCAAAAAAACGGTGTGAAAATGGTGTGAACATTCCCCAGGCCAAGATTAAGTTCATTAACTGATGCGCCAGTTTTCAGTTCTAAAGATCGAAGATCAAGATCACCGGACATCCATAATTTCAAGAAATTGAGCATATCTCGCTTGATTTAATTTATTGTGAACGTTTGCTATACGCCAGCTAATGTGAAAAAAAAATTTCGATTAAAATTCAAACTAAGTAAGTGCTGTATGTGCATAGATAGCTAAACATACAACCGCATTTCAGCACTAGGGCGACATACGTGCTTGATAATATAGTACTCTTTCTACACTCCATATTACGTCGGCTGCATTAAACTGAATAAACTCGTATCACGTCTTGTTCCAGTTGGGATACGTATTGTCCCATTGTTCCGCGGAATCAGACTTTTCGGCGGATGTCACAAAGGTCTAAGCTTATAGTTGGCTGCAGCAGCTGCGTGCCCATCTGATATCGCTAATAGCTGGTCGCGTGTGCATCAAATGCCGAGATTTCACGGAACTCGATCAATTAGTCGGGCGGGTCAGTGAACCGCTGATTGCACTGACACTGGTAGACTATACGGTATAGCTTGCCGGGCTGCGACTGACCCACCGGCTGCTGGACCGCTATACAGGGTGGACCGAAAAAATTGGCACCATTTGTATACGCCTTATTTTTTTAATGTCAACCAATTTTCAAAATTCTTTCGCGGTCAGAATCAGAAGAACAATAACATATCGTAACGATCCATACGATCGTAACGTAACCATAGCCCAAGCGTTTCGCTGCGCTATCTTGTGAAATGTCAATGTCGTAAAAGAAGCAATTGAAAAGAAAACTTTTGTAACAACACATTTAAACAAATTTACACCAGAAAGCAATTTTTGTCTCAGTTATTGTTTGAAGTAACTGTCGCGTAATGCAGTTTTTACGTCAAATTATGTCAAATGTTCAATGTGTCTGCCTTGCTGCTGGACGACTCACAACCCGGTGACGCCACTGAGCAGTAGCGCCGTGAAACGCCGTGTTATGGTGCTTTTACAAGACACAAGATAGCGTAGCAACACTCTTTAAATGTGGTGAAATTTGACAAATTATTTTTTTTTAAATTTTAACAGTAAGACAATTTTTAAAATCTATTAATATTCGATGAAGCTAAGGCATACAAAAACGATGCTAATTTTTTGATCAACCCTATATATACGGTATACGTCGTCGTAGGTCGTCGTAAACGAAATCGATGGAAGAAGCGGCGCAGAGTCTTCTAGCAGTCAGTCGGGTGTGGCGTGATGCTGGGAGGATGCGGCAGGGAGACATTGGATGCAGCAGCTGCACTACAAGAGACTGCGTGTGGACAGACAACTGTAGGAGTAGACGAGGACTACGACGACAGAAACTCGTGAATAATAAAACAGTGAGTGAGCAAGTAGTTTCTTAACGGCACGTCACCGCGAAATAGGCCATCCAATGCCGTAAATGGTTAAAAGCAGTTAAAAACATGAATAATAAAACAGACTCATCTTCGTCGTCTTCGTCGTCGTCTTCACGTTTCCCGCTGAGCTGAGCACGTCGCAGGACGCAGGTGCTCAGTACCGGCATTTAACCTTTTAAAGCACTCTGCAGGCAATCGTGTAGGCTCGTATATAGCACAATATAGCCTACGTAGATAACAAACCCACACATAAGTATGCACGTAGAGACTCCGAAACGAGACGCGTAGACTAAATCAACTTGACTATGCTGAAACCTTTACTAAGGAACGCTATTACGCCATATAGCTCTTGTCGTTTAGTGACGATAGTAAAAGGCTAATAATAATCCACCAACGCAGTCATTTGAAACACACTCCTTAGTTTTAAAGCCTGTGGCTTCGTGCTGGTAAGCGCAAAAATAGTAATATTAAAAATACACTTTAACATGATTGTCATGTCTTGTGCAGTCTCATTATCAAATATTAATGCGACAGCGATATACATGTATTCTCTCCCACGAATGGTTGCACTGTTAACACCAGTAAAGACTTAGCTAGTTGAAACGCTAAAAGTTAAATGGCTAAGATCACGAGGTCAAATTATCTTGTTGCTCACGAGACAATAAATGCAGTACTGACCTTTAAGATCGTCGATGATTTTCATCTCACCTGAAACGGCGTAGGCCTATGCCGCTTTTTATTAGCGATTAATAGTAACATTGGTCGTATCTCTCACCGTTTCCGATATATAGCCATTTTCCGCTGAAAACGTATATTTTTCCTCCCCCTCCACGCACTCGATCCGCCTCCTTTGCTGTTGGTCAACGGCTGCTTATTTCACAAGTAACACTTGCTTATGTCGCAGCTAACCTGCATGTATGTACATCTCTGTAACGGCAGGCCGTATTCACGGGCGCCACCCGGTGAATCGTTAGCGATGGCAGAGTAGCTTTCTGCTCACGCTCGTGCTATACCCCACGTACTGCGTGACATCCCGTGACAGAATTTGTCGCGATTTCACTTATATATGCGAATCAACCAATCAGCATCTAGAAATTCTGATAATTAGGCTTACGTTGACACAACTACTGTGACGTCACGAACGACGCTTAGCAACACAGATTGGTGTTAATGATACAGTGTATCTTGTCGCTCACGATACAAGAAATGCAGTAAGATCAATCCTTTAAGATCATCGATGATTTTCATGTTAACAATAATTATGCAACAATGGTAAACTGCATTTCGAAAATTTTAAACATTTCACATCACGAAATTTTTTAAAGTTTCACACATGACCTTCCACTGTCAAGCTCTCCATATGCGGCCCTGAAATCCTTTTCATTTCAGTTTTGCGTTTCTATTTCCTATAAACGTAACCAGTATATTGTCTGGAACTAAATTTAAGGTAACAGCATGTTGTCTGTTGATTTCAAACACGTTTCAAACATTAGAAAACGACGTTTCCGTGCAATACAGTGTAATCCTCTTGACATTTCTGTCTCTGTCGGATATACTTTTGACGTTTTCAAAATAAATGTAACTGTTTGTAAATGAAATTTTTTAACATACATTCGGGTTCGTCATTGCTGAGAAAAGCCACACAAACCATTTATAGACGTCCGTTGTATATGATGTTTATGGCCTGATTTTCAAATTTTGTCTTGTAACGTTCTCTGTCCGTTCTTGTTTGTTTTCTGCAAAGGGTTACCGTCGGGCGCGACTCGGGGCTTAGTGCGGGCAGCGAGTTTCAATCATGTCGGCTTTATCTCGTCGTCTTTTCTCTGGTCTTTCTTTCTCCGGTCGCCGACCATGCAGATATGAGCGCCATCCTATTCAATCAGGCTCTGATCCGGCGGCTAATTCAGACGAACATCGTTCGTCGTTGTGGGCCTGCGACGGGAATCGCTGAAGACACAAAACGAGTCCCAGCTGCATGCGTGCAGCGGTGTACGGACAAAAGGCCACAAAACTGGTTGTTCAGTAAAATTCTTATTCCAAATAAAGTCCACATTTCTCGAAAATATACTTTAAGTCGTCACGCTATGTACTATAAGATAAATTAATATTTTTTGCTGCTGTAGTTTATTAAGCCCATTTTCTCTATTTTTCTGTACTCAGTGGAGCAAGTCATCAAAAGATGCTGCTCTATTGTCGCCGCGGGCTTAACGTCGCACGCCAAAAGCCCAGATGTAGCATGAGACAATGTTCTTGCATAACAGTCACGGAAATTGGATTCAATAGTTTGGCGAATTAACTTACACATCGTAAAAAGCCACTTCAGTGGCCTTTTGTTTGGGATTCGCGTGCAACAAGTGTGTTGCACGCTTGTTCATTTCATTCACTTCATTAAGTTTACGCTGTTTCTTCACTTGTTATGCCCGCTATGTAAGACGTTCGGAAATGTTAACGATTAAAAACTAACTTGTGTTTAATTTTGATTATAATTTGTTGGCTCCAAACGACTTTGCAGCTTATAGGGTTATCATCAAAAAGCGGGTCATTTTCTTTCCAGCGAACGAGAATGTTTTAGTCCGTCTACAAGACTGGACGAAAAACAGCCACTGACTTGCATTTTTTTGACAACACTACTGAAACTTACAGTCAACAAGCAAAGACGTCGACGTGAGATATAGCTCTCCGTCTTATGCGCGAATTTTACTAGCTTATTGATGCAGCCTATTAAGACGGCCACGTAGGCCTAATAACTAGGAAACGAACAAAAAACTGCGAAGTAAATACGTCTAAAACCGAAAAAATGGTTCACTACAGGTAAAATTCGTGAAGAAAAGAACTGGTCATTACTGGCGCTAGGACAAAAACTCGCCGTTTAGCACAATATTTGCTGTATACGTTTGGCGCGATATATGGATTGGATGATGATTGATGGGGTGGGCCGTGGCAACTGCGATGTCGCGCAAGGATACTGAACAGCAGCGGACGAGCGGTTATCGATGACGCAAGACTGTCGTCGCCCGCGGGCGGTCGTACTGACTACTAGCGACCAGTCTAAGACGATCGCACGATCGGTCGTAGGCCGTAGGTATACGTATACGGTCATATGCCACAATGAATGGACGACGTGAGCTTCAATTTGTCGCTCACCGGCGACGAAGGTGTCGCAGAAAATCCTGCCGTCATACCAGTAGCAGGTTGCCGGTGTCCGGCCGGGCGAAGATGAGCGCAGCTTGACAGTGCTTGGTACTGAGTCACTGGCTTGAACCGGAACGCTCTACGTCCATACTCACATCAAACCCGTATAGCTTCCATGAAACGCAACGCGCGCAACGCCACGCTCTTGCCGCTTGCGTATACCGCCACTTTTCCGAGACAAATCAGCCGGAAAAAACGATGAGTACATTTGTTATAGTTTAGCTAAATAAAATCAGCTTTTAGTGACATTAACCTACACCACGCCAACTTTGTTACTAGCCTACCATGACTTCTATAGTAACGGTTGATAGTCAAAACTATAACTACTGGCTTTACTTCATATGGTAACTAATATTTGGTTACGGTTTCATGCCTATATCTCTGCTAAATAGGCTGTTGCTATGCAAAATCACCGCGCATAGCAACCATTGCTATGCAAAAAAAACAAACATCGTCAAATTCTTTGTATAGTTAATAATGTACTAATAGATTACTGCTGCCGTGATTTTTTAGCACATCTTAACACTTATTACTGCCACTATAGCCACGCTAAGTTTGTTGCTAAGGGTTTACCGTTGCCATAGCAACAGGTCACCGAGAGTCGGAAACATTTGCAACCCATCATTTTTCAAAATAGTGTCACCAAATCTAACAGAAAATGCAATAAAATCAATTTTAGCAAGCAAGTCATATGAGGGCACTTTTTGGAACATGTCGACCTGCATTAGTATGGAAATGTGTAAATTTTCGAAGATTTTTTGGTGAAATAAAATGTTCGCAACATTTTTATTTAACCCTGATCTTTATTTAACCTTCGTTTCACTTTCTACATGTATTTAAAGCACTCTGTACATCTTCTGATGGAGGTTTTAATGGTGTACCCAAATTACCAGATATCGTAATTTTCGCGTTATTTTCGCAAATATACATTATTTTAATTTCAAAAAAACATTGATCGGACACTTTTTGAAAGGGGTAACTTTTTGAAATTTTCATCTTATAGACCAAACAACAAGAAAAAAATCATCAAACCTATGATGGCAGGGGGTGCAGCAAACTTCAAATTTAAGGGCTTTTTGGAAATCAGCCCGAGGACTAACGGGCGATGCAAGAAAAGTACGCAACAAACGCAAGCAACGCAACGGCCAAAACGCAAATCGCAAAGATGGAAGCAGTGACTATTCTTGCGTTGCGTTTGCTTCATTCGCTGCGTTGCAAACTTTGCGTGCGTTGTGCTGGAAGGAAACTGGTCTTCGGTGCCAGCGTTGCTGAGATCTGTGTTTTCCATGTTTGCATCAATCAACCAACAAATCACGTTTTTACGCACAACAACATGTAGTGCTATAGTGTGTCTTAAGTATCGTCGCGAAATATTGACGACAAAAGGTATTTAGCGCATTAGAGATTTTCCTCAGTATGCGCTATATAAATGTATACTTTACTTACTTACTCACTTACTATCATGGCGGCGTTCTTGTGTTTGTCTGTCTGTTCCTTTGTCCGTCTGTCCGCTTGTCTGTCCGGTACACCTGCTGCTTTATCAAAACACTGCCAGCTAATACACGAAGTCGTCACTTTGGGCTGTCACAAAGACTGTTTTTTGTGACAAAATTTTATGCCGCTGGGTGAAGATATTTCTCTCGAACGAAGGCGCCAAAGAGGGGTAGCCGCTAAAATGTCGTCATTTACTGCTATCGATTACCGTAGAAAAGATTGCAGATAGGCACAGATTTGCTTCTTGTAAATATCACGGTCATTTCGAAATGCTGCCGTTGACATGTAGAGCTACCATAACGTTCTATACGTGAGGCTTTCCGCTGCTGCATCAAGATGGAGCCTGTAGCGATTATAGTCGCATGCAGATGGCAAGATTGGAAAGATTGGAGCCTGCGACCGGCTGAAAGTAGGCATAGCTGATACGTCACAATCCATGCAGAAGCGGGACGTAAACGGCTTCGGCTGAATCCGATTTGCTGCAATTTTTTTGATATCTTTGGTCAGCCCCGGGTCGGCGGTCTGCAGACTATAGAAGCGACAGAAAATCTGCAGATGCGAACCGACACATTAAAATTTTGTGCTCAGTTCCAGTTGCTGTTAATTTATTTTGATTCTTGTTATAATCAATAGAGCACCAGCAAAAAGCCAACAAATGTTACCACAGCGACGTTGCATCAGTAGTAAAAAAATTTCTGTAAAAGGAGAGCACATTTTCCCTTATTACTTTGAGACACGCTGAATATTTTTGGCATGGCTGATGTCGGACTTTTTAATGCGAAACCTTTCGGACGTGAAATTAACAGTCCGCAGATGGTTTGCATTGCGCCGTGACTGTGGAACGGAATTTTGCAAAATCCGCACACACTCCCTTTCGTTGGTTCGTTCGCAATCATCCTAAAACACGCGGAGCACGACCCCATGCAACACGCAGCATCTGCTTGCGGCATGATGGCGGAATGGCGGATGCGGAGTTCATGAATGTTTCAGCGAAGTTCTATCACCCTGCAGTCCCTTCGATCGTTTATCTCGCCGCCTCCTTCTTTTTCGAGATCACTGTGCGACTATTCGGAGGAAAAGCAACCCTACATGTCGTAAACTGTGACGGTTTGGAGTTAGCAGCATGCATGATGGCTTCGTGACAGCTGGACGCAGTCATTCGCAAGAAGCGTTAAGTTATTAAATTTTTTTATTCGGCGTGTCATCAGTTATGCTGGCATCTGGCTCTAACGTTTGAGATGGTCGTTAGACCACTTAGCTATGGACTATTTTTAGCCTAGAAAGATCTTTGTAGGCTACTTCTTCTTATCGTTATCATTGCATCCTCGGCGACTTCACTGCTTCTTCTCGTCAGCGAGGTATACCACCAGGAAATCTCGCCAGAAGACATTCGTTCACGGCGTGACACGCTGAGTGTAATTTGAAATTGATGCACCGCAACAGTGTTCAGGATGGATCTGGGCATCTTGTGCCAACGAGCAAGCAACTAATATTGCAGGCAACTAATTTATATGTACACCGTCGCATGATATTGTACAATGTTCTGTGTCAATGCAGTTTAGTATGCCGGCGAACGACTTGATTAGCACCCCGCAGTAAATAGCGACGTGAAACGGGAAGCGGAAATGAAATCGGAGTCAGGATGAGTGGGAGAGCGAGCGAGCGGCGAGTGTAATGACGATATGATTGCGTCGACTCGCTTGCAGACCTGCTCTTTCTGTAACCGGTGTCAGCACGCTCTGGTCTCGTCCCGTGATCCCTGCGTAAGGACAGTGGTGTTGTGACGCAATTACCCTCACTACCTCCCTAAATTTTGTGCTGTCCAAAAATCGAGGAAAATTTTTTGTGGAAAATTTTTTTGTCCATTTAGGGCTGAAAAAACCATTTTGGAAAAAGTTAAGGGCAAAATTAAAATTTTGAGCATCCATAATCATCTCTGTCGGAAATTCGCAAGTTCTTGCCCGCCTACGTTTTTGACCAACCACGCCGCTGGATAGGGACGACTTTACTCTTAGCCGGGGGGGGGGAGACTGACGAGCTGTTTTTTTTGGTACACAATGAGATCGACAAATGGCACGGGCTGATTTTCATCTAAGACTGTCTATCTAGCCTGCTGTAGGCGACCCAACAAAACCGCTGGCCTCGCTCAAAGAAATGGCGGGTTTATGGTTGCGTCACTTGGAGAACGAACGTAGCTCCGAACCTTACGATTGTGAGTAGGCCTATGTATTAGAGATGACCATGGGAATGGGATCCCCAATGGGAATGGGAATCCCATGGAAATTTCATGGGAATGGAAAATGATGACAAAATTGGGAATGAGAATAGAAAGGAATGGGAAAGAACCTGCATGGGAATGGAAATGGCCCTTATTCCCATGAGAATAAATTCCCATCGGCGACTAGTTTTGACGACAATCCTGTTCTGCATAGAAAACAACAGTTAGTCAAAATAGAGTACCATTAAGCATATTTTCTGTAGTTTGTGATGTTCAGTTATGCTGAAAAGTAATGCAGTAAAGTGTGATTCTGACTGTCGTGATCAGTTTTAGACTCGACGACAAGCAGTGCTCAGTCTGAGTCTTCGATAGGCCAAAATTTTTAATGCCGCAACGATTAAACGATTGTTCGAAAATGGGAATGAGAAGGAATGAAAAAAGCTTAGTGGAAATCCCATGGGAATGGGAATTGGTTACAAAATTGGGAATGGGATCCGGAAAAAATAAAAATTGACTGGATGGGAATGGGAGAGAATGAGAATGCAAAAAGCCATTCCCGGTCATCTGTACTGTGTATAGATTTCAACACGGTCTGCAGTGTATTATGCGAGTGTAACGTGGCATAGACCACGTTGAAACGTACTTATTTCATGACCGTGATTGACGGTGTGTTTGGCCTGGAGGCACGTGTGTAACTCATACAAACAGGAGACGATATCAATCGTGACGCTTGCGTGGAGTAAGATTATGGGCACTTATATACTATAGTCAGAAATAGGACAACTAAGTTGATGAGCAAGATTAAGTGGATCATGAAATAAAGGACTATTCACTTTATATTGAACGGTATTTTGTGTCGGCACAGTTGAGTTTCTCCGTAGAAACTTATGATGGCAGAACTCACTCACTCACTCACCCAATATAATCGCTCGTTCTTTTCCTATAGGCCTAGTTCCTTACAACAACGCTCAAAGACACGCAAACCGACTGATTTTGTTTGTATTTTGCGTCCGATTTGTTCTGTAATAGTAACTAACCATCTCATCACAGCCTGCAGTTACCGTACCGACCAATTCGTCGTGCAACCGACGGCGTCACGTGCAGCGAACGGAAGTACGATCGACGCATGCGCGGGCGCGCGCTCGTCATTAAGATATGCCAGTAGCTCGGTCGACCGGCCGATGCTCTATTATAGAATCGCCCCGCCCCCCAGAAAAGTTCCCCCGACGGACAATTTACCGGCAAAAATCCCCCCCGTATGGCGGCCGCCCGGGCGCGGCGGATTTTTACCGGTAATATGTCGGCCGGGAGAGACTTTGCTGGGGGGGGCGATCCCATAATAATATGGGGCCGACGATTTTTTAATTATTATTATATTATTATACTAGGCTTATAACGCACGTTAGGTCATTCACAACGTGAAGAATCTCAAGTGCGGAAATAAGAGGGAGACATATCAATTCCGTGATTATTTCTCCCCTGACGGATTTTTCTTGAGGTAGACATTTAACCGTGACACCGGCCGACCAGTGCAGACCAGTCGCTGGCCGATTCACGACCTACGAACGACTAATCACGAGCCACCGACCGACCGGCCGGCGATGACGTGTGATGGATCGGTCGGAAGACGTCGAAACCCGTCGGGAATTTCGCCGCTGTCGTTTGGTCGCCGGCGACGACCGCATGCATGCATCGACCGATATTTTATGCCACTCGGGACGGCGTGAGGTGAAGTGGACAGAGGCAGCCTGTGCTGCTCGACGAGACTGTATCATCATCATCATAACGATGTCGTGATGCAAATCCACTCTTTGAACTCTTAGCCAGTCGGTTTGCATCGCCCGTCTGAATGCGACCTGAAAGTCATCTTCATTTTGGGGCCGACCGTTAAGCTTTGTGCTTTAAGCTAACCGGTTTGGCCCTTTGCTACGAGGTGTCTATCGTTTGCGACAAAATGTATTGTGGCTAAACGGTAAGTCTTAGGGGTCGGCGACGGTACCGTTGGATAGAGAGCTTATCTGAAATAAACGCATTATAGTTGAGTTTCCTTTTGTTGAAATCTCGCTCCTCGAAATGGCAAGCTGGCACGACACAAACATGGTATATAATGTATATATTTACAGCAGCTACGGACACAGATGTTTTACTGCTAAGGTTTTAGGCTACGGAACAACCTTCCAGCTCATCTGAGATAAACTGACATTAACTTTGAATAGTTTAAGCGGATGCTAAAGATATTTTTAGCGCGCGACAGTACGTAGTACTAAGCGCGTCTTAGGCTTAGCTATCGTGGAGACGTCTGCGTGTGCGTCTGTCTGTCCATCACACTCTGTGATTGTATCAAAAAAGTCTACGCTAAAATCACAAAATCTTTTGTGTGGCTACGAATAAGACGCTAGTTTTTGTGATAAAATGTCGTGCCTCCCGGAGAGAAAAATCCCGTCCAACAAGAACGTTAAAAAGAGGTTTATTACTAAAAAGTATTTATTTTACCGTTATTGACTTGTCTAGCTTGAAAACGAAAAAATACGTCATCGGTCACGTGACCATTAGATCCGCCTATTTTGAATACTCTACCCTAGAACCAAACCGGAAGTGGATTCGATGCTCGGTTGCTGATATATCCATTTGAGGATGCCGAGCTTCAGACGCCGTACGTACAGACGCCAGCACACAGACACGCTGAGCAATAATAAAGCCTTGGCAGATAGCTGACGCGTTGCGAACCAGTAATTTCTCTACTCCAGCATGGTTTCAGCGACTATCTATTCGACAATATAGGCTAGCTAGTGTAGGCATACAGTGACGGAGTGCGTCATCTGTTGACGCCGTTATTACTTCTTGTGGACAGTGCCAGCTGCCGCATCTTCGCAATGCGCTACTGATGCAGGCGGCCGGTGTCCTGAATATGACAGACTTACGGAACGTCGCCGATTGAAGTTTGGTCTTCGTATAATAATTTCTGTCAAATTTACAGTTGCCCCCTAGACGCGATCCAATCTCATTTTATTGACCTCAGATCGCTTAACGTACAGAAAAAGAAAGATATTTTGCATGAGCGATTGACCGGTATCTTTGGGTTATATACGTGGTCTAAATCAATCGAAGCTACTGCAATTACTCTGTGATCTTGGTTGTTTTGCCAACTGCGTTTTTACGAGTTTCTATGCATCGTGTTTTAGACGAATAAAATGTTAATAATGATCACGATTATGATGACCACAAAAGACTAAATATGGGATTGGAAAAAGTTCGTGCCGAAGAAGGCAACAGTGGTTTCCGAAACGCCACCAATTTAAGCCTGATATTTAAAAATTGTAACCTAATGAATTTATATGCCAGCAGCTTATTGGCAATTAAAAGTATTCCCAAATTAAAAGCAAAAAATCGTAACTGGTGCACTTAACCTGAATTTTTATTTCGTACGGCTGTGTAGTGAAATAAAGATTGTATTAAATTTTATCTTATAAATCAATCATTTCGAATCTCAAAATGTTTAATTTAATCGATTTGAATTTTTGTTTTATTTTGGCATTTTAAACTGTGTCGTTTTTCCGTTAGGCTTATTGGATGTGTTTGTTCTATTTAAATTTTAGTGTCATTTGACATCATTATCGTGTTCCTGTATTAAAATTTGACGATGCAAGATTGATCAACTGTAAAAACAAGTAAATGAATAAAACTATTAAGCAGATTAAAAATGTTGTCAAACTAAACAGTGCATAACGCTGAAACGATATACACGAAATAGTTATTATAATTATAATTATTATTGTGACTAAAAGGTGTCCTCGTGCGATGGACTACGCACGCCGAATTACTAGTCAGTTTTGGAGCAGTTTCGGACTCTGAAGTCTGCACGGCTGCGTCGTATTTATGACTGGAGGCAGAATAATTTACGAAATTACGTCGTGGTCGTCATCTTGGTCCTGCGGCTGCAGCAGCAGCGCACAACACACAAAGAAGACGGCGTGGACACACACAGTGATTGTGTCTCGTCGCTGATGATGGTCTGACGTAATATTCCCTCATATTCGGTTTCTGTGCGTCAATAGAAACTCCATCAATACAAATCTGCGGCTCGACAGCTTTGCTTATAGCGAACGACCGACGTCATCTCCCGGGTAACGTTTCACCGCTACACGAATCACGCATTTCTTTCTGACGAATCGCGGACTGTCATGCAGTAGTTTTATTAAGGAGATTTGACTTCATTTTGATTCTGACCACCCACGATGCCCGTATGGTTGTGGTTATACGAGAAACAGAATATCGGGAAATATCCTACGCTTGCAAATGCTGAGAAACATAACTTATATGATGAACACATGTTAATGTAAAACAAAAAAATGCATAGATGTTTTACATCTCTTTAACGTATGCTTAAAATGCCAAAGTGTTTTTTTCGCATTGTTGCAAACGTTTTATTTTGCGTGTAACCGTTTACAGTCTACGGTATTGGGATGTCTCTGCCATTTCGAGAACACCAACTGTTCAACTGAAAAAAACTAATAATGTTTATGCATCTGTTGAAAATCAAATAAAATTAATATTGTGCAGTGACTCTTTCGTAGCTTTTTTGCAAGTGTTCGTTTGGTATACGCCTACATGCTCAAAAGCGTGTGACTCGATCCGCCTAAATTGCCTCTATGTTTCGCCACACTTTAAAGACCGAGTCTGTCTTAGATCGTTTGGGAAATCGCCGAAGTGTCTTAGCTCGTAGCAAATCTCGTCGTTCTCGCGAGATGTTGCGAGATTGCCACATTTTCCTGTCATGCCTGGCGTAAAAAGAATGAACGAGCCGTCACAACGTTTCGTTGCGACGTTGCTCTGCGAACAGATGGCGGTGACAGTTATATTGTATGATCAAACTGACTGCTTTCTCGAACTTTCCGACTTCGTCGAATTTCTCGTATCTATATTTTTTCAATTGCTTTTGCGTCAGACTTTTGGTTTTGTTTCTCCGAGAGACAAAGACAAGCAACGTGTATCGTTTGACATTTTAGCAATAACATTTTTACTTGACAGGGCTCTATTTATCGAGAAAAATCTCATATGTGGATCTCTCAGCCTTCAGCTGAAAAACGCATGGTCAAAGCATTTGTATAGGCAGGCCTATGGAGTATAGCATTGTATTGAAGTAAAACATAGACATTGCAAAAGAGTGACATAAGCATTTAAAATGTGGATTCGGCGTCGCATGTTGAAAATATCTTGGGCAGAGCACAAAAGAAATGATGAAGTGTTAAAAACATGCAGTTGAAACAATAAAAGAACTTATGAAAACACTGAAGAATAGACAGAAGAGGTAGTTGGGACATGTGTTGCGTCATGGTTCTTTGGTGAGAACAGTGTTGGAAGGCCGACTGCCAGGGAAGAAGGGAAGAGGGAGACCAAAAGAAATGCTACTGAGCTGGCTACTGCAGACAAGTGAGGAGGACATGGATTATTCATTTACAACTCAAGGAGTTGGCACAGGAGAGGGCAAGATGGCGTCAACGGAAAACGGAAACCTGCCCACAGAGCAGAATACAACAGCAGCATATTTCTTACATATGCCTACTTTCGCAGCGTTAAACATATGCATAATTCTTAAATTCTTGTTGTTGATGAAAACAAACACGAAACGTATGGAAAGGTATAAGAAACATAAGAAAACGGACATCGGAAGCGTTGGAGATCAGATGTTAAACCTTCGCCGAGAATAAACTTACATGTAGTGTCAGTTTGGTCAATGGGCCGGTGACGAAATAATTTAGATCGCCACAAAAACTAACCATTTTTGATTTATTCCTCACCCTTGCAAAATCGTCAACATTTGTTCACGAAGTTCAATTTTTCATGCAAACAAACGCACAGTCCTATAAAACATAACGTTCATCGCTTTTCGATGGACACGACGGCAAAACAACTGTTTGTGCGACTTGTGCTTTTTTAGTAGATTAACTGTTAATTCTGTTGCGGCCAATCCACACCTACGACGCCGACGCGACTGACTCAACTGTCGCCGACTGTCGCTGACATTTGAGTCGCTTCGTCAATTCTGTTTACGTCGATGACGCGACTCAATTCAACAGTTGAGTCGCATCGGCGTTGTAGAAGTGAAATGCCCATAACATATCTTTGTCATACTGCAATCATAATATGTCGTCGCGTCGTTACGAAATCTCGTCGACGTGCAGGAAAGGTGGGTGGATGGCCAGAGCTTGTTGACACTCAGGCCGGCCACCGGCGCGCGTCATCGAGACACAACTGAAGTTAACGTCAAACTGCACTGAGCTGGGGGACACGATGTCCTCGACGCCATTATCGTCAGGGGCGTCCATCTCTTGTGAGCTTTTTCCATCCACACTCTCTCCCCTTTTTCCATTTCTTGTCTTTTTTTCTTTTCTCCGACTTTTCCGGGGATCTTTCCATTAATCTTCATAGAATGCATAATTTAGTCCCTAACTGCACCAGCTTTCCCTGTCGAAGGGCTACATCGTTTCACTTACATGTATATGTTTGTGTTGGAACATTTGCTCACAAGTTGTTCATGTGGTGTATGCGCGCATGATTACTCGTCATTAGCGAGTAGAGCACCGGGCGCGATAACTGAACTGATGACAGGAAACATTTCGTTAGCATATGTTCGGCTTGCAGGAGTAGCCAGAAATTGGTCTTGGGGACACTCCTGGGGTCCTCCCTTTCCACCCTTTTTTCTTTGTTCTGCCCACGTTCATTTTTTCCTTCATTTTCTCATTGTTTTCCGTCCCCCAAAAATCCAGTTAAGAGGTCTGCGGAAACGCTATAAGCTGGTGTCTCAGCCGCAAACGCATTTCTGCGCATTTTGGGCTTTCAAGCACATCTTATGGCAACATTTTTAATTGCTTATGTGTCATGCGAATGACTGTTAAGTGCATGTGTTTTAAGGTAGGCGATGAGGCTAGTGATAGATTCGATTCGATTCGGTTTTTGGTTCTTTGCCACTTTTTTGGATTCTTGTGGGCTATTACCCCTCAGTGCCCCTGACTATGTCTATCGCTCGGCTCATGTATCATCATCATTACATGTATCATCGCATGCCGTCCTGTCATTATTATCTTCGATTTTTTGCGTCTGCACTCTGCAGTGTGCAGTATCGTTATCACGTTTCGTCGTCAGCAACTTCGCATGCATGCGTCTGTCACTTTCACGGAAATATTCGACCACCGAAAGCCGTTTGCACTCGACGTATACATTAAATAAACTAAAAATTTGGGACAAAGCCCAACGTGACCCCGTTTGGCGCCGTAAGTCCGATTGGAGGGTAAATTTAAGGAGGGGGCTGAAATTTCCCTGTTAGCAAAATCACGTGCCTCGTACTCAAGTGCATTAGCATACGTAAAAACGCGCAATGTCGACTTGCTGTAAATTGAAATAAAACGACAAAACTTTTTGTTAGTGGACCAAAGTTCACATTTTTAGCTTAAGAGGGGAGGGTTGCAGTTGATCAATTGCTATTCTAATTTTTGACATCTTAATCCGTTGCAGACATATTGGTGGTCAAAGTCTAAAATTGTTTGAAATCGCGCGCAATGCTGACTTTGGGTGGGTCGGAATAAGACAACATAACTTGTTTTGTTAGTAAACAGATTTTTTGTCAATTTTTTTGTGCAACAAAGAAAAGGCTGTTGATCATTGCTATTTCGATTTTTGACATCTCGCTACGTTTCAGAGATATTTGTAGTCAAAGTTAAAAGTTGTCTTAAGTGGTGCCAAATTTATGACGTTTTATGATTTATTTTCAAATTTTAAGGAAGCAGTGCCCCCCCCCCAAAAAAAGTTGTACATCAGTGATAATGCCCACCTTATGGTACGTCATGCGGCAAAGTTTTGTGCGGTTACACCCGTTAATCCCAAAGTTATAAAGTCTCATACGCTACATTTTAAGCCAATTTTTGACCTCCCACTGTAAAACATTGTAAGGGGAACTCCCGTTCCTGGTAGAGTGTGCTCTAGTAGGCCTAAGACTTAGTCATTCTCTAGCGCCTGTAGAAATTTGGGGGCGCAGCACCCCTAAGGGCCGAAATATGGTTTTCCGAAGCAGTCGATTTGGGTGGGCATTATTTCACCTCTAGATTTCGGAATTTACTGGATCGAAGTCCACCGCACTTTTTATCAACGTGGAGAGAATTGCTCTAGATCAAATACTTGAGCGATGTTGAATATCGTTATCCATTCCGGAGATATTCGCTGCCGAATTTTAAAGTCGTCCAAAATCCGGCAAAATTTTGCATGTTTTGGCTCCTAAATTTTTTTGGGGTAGATCCCCAAAATTATAGACCGGCATTATAAATTTCATCCCACTAATAATCATCGTGCAAAATTTCACGCCGATTGGCCGACGGAGCTTGGAGATCTCGCGTTGAAATAAAAAAATTGCTGTAAAACATAAGTCTGCTGCGAAAACTAACGTTTTCGGGCAGACTAATTATGAGTTTTGGAGCAGCTGCAGCACAGAGCGGTCTTACCGAATTCCTTCTAATACCGATGCCACAGAATACGATTGTTTTTTAATGATTTTTATGCTCTGTGTACGTTTTACACGTTATCTAATAAACTCAACTCACTTACTTACTTACTTACTTATTTTAATCGCTGTGTTTCTATATGATAGCAGTTTCTAACTCAGCATGGAATGGGAAGAATTATTGTAAGAAATCGGCGCCGGGCTCGGTATTGTGTGTCATCGGTTTAATAGTCCCGTTGAGACGCAACTTGGGTGGTCCGGGACGAGACAGAGGCTAATATACGCAGATGACGAGCGCTGTGCAGCGTTCAGTGCAGCTTTCAGTATGACAGCGTGACGTTGCGGAGACTCGCTTTAATGTCGACAATACGATGACATGCTGCATTGGATGCTGCATTACACGTACTCATACCCCGTTTACACGATCGAGCAGACGTCGAGCAAATATGAAGCATGCATAAAGCATAGCAAACTTCGAGCAAACATCGAGCTGGCTCATCCAGCTAACATATAGCCAGGTCGTCGAGCCAGCTTGATCATGTAAACACGGTATCAGTGTCCGATCACAGAAACATGTACACGCGGTGCAAAATACTTTGCAACCGCACACAGAAAATCAAGTTCGATGAAATCGACAGAACTATTTGCGTTGAAAACATGTGGTTTTCGGTGCTGTAAAAAAGTCGCATATCTGGAATCATAGCCGTGGGTGGAATAATTTTGCTCGTTTAGAATTCAACAGTCGCCGTGTCCACTGCAAATAATGCAGCGTTGTACTAGCCTAGGCCCTATAGGTGATGAACTGTTGTGTTTTTATGAATCAGTTAAACTCAGCTTCCTACCCGAACAGAAAAGCAGATGAGCAGCATAGGTTACATTACAAAGTCAGACAGGATGACAGCTATATACTTCATAGCGTGGCTGACACCGGCAGTGGTATGTTTGCATACTGCACTGCGGTACGTTTTTCTCATTGGGGGAAACTGCAGAGTGACATCGGCAATAGATGGCTGTATAGTGCATGTGTATCGTTAGTTTGCGCCACAATCAGCCACAACTTCCGAGGTTATAAAGCGGTTTTTGACGTCGCTTGTCTACGATAAATGACCTTTCAAGACTTAAAATCGGTCAATTCACTTTAGGGGAACGTTCACATTTACTGCATCGTTGATTTCTGTGTTTTCGAATGATGGTTTCTAATTCGCAGCATCAAGTATCCTGTGTCTATAAATCTGCTTGTGTACAATGACTACGATACTTCCGGTGATTCTGCCCATAGAATCACCGTGCATCCGTCGTCGTCGTATTTTATTCGCGGAGATTCTTCAGCGTGCAGCGTGCATTGCGGCTGCATGACGACCGGTCATGTCGTCGTCGGCAACTGTCTGCGTGCTGATAGCAGCTGCACGTACCCGGATGGACCACACACAGAGCTGGCGTCCGTCGCCTGTAGCGCCTCTCATTTCCCGCCACTCTGCTGCACGTGACCTCTATTTGCACGACGTCACTCGCGCGACAGTCACTCTGCCGAGACGCTGCATAATTGTCGTAGACGTAAACTCAGGGCAGCACCGGTGGAGGCAAGAAGTGTTCCGCTTCAATATTTTGTCTCCAGGGCACTCAGTGAAAATTGTTTGTCGGCTCAGTATCGTAGCAAATGCTCCTGAGTTAGGCGTATGTTCGCATATTATGATCACTGCGGAGGTTGGCCGAAAGCTTTGGGTTGAACGCTCCCTGGATCAGGGCTCTGAAGGAAAGAAAATGCGTAGCACTCAGGTAATCTGCAATAAGCCAACAACGCAGTGAAAATGTATCAAACTGCATGCAGAAGAATACGGTTAGTTTTATTGTGCGTACTTTTTTCTGTATAATTTAGCCAGATAATTTATTCATGATCGAAAAATATAGGCCGAGCACAATAAGGAGTGATATTTGTCTGAAACGCCATATATATACGGTAGTGTACAGGAGTCTGTGGTCGAGTTCCGGTGGCTGTATGGGTGGCTGTCTGTCTGGGTGGTCTGGTCTGGTAGGTCGGGCAATGCGTCCGTCAACTGATTGCGGCTGTTGACTGCAGAGCGCGGAAATCGAATTAGTCGACGCTCAGCGCCGAGACCAGCCGGCGGCCAATGCGCCGTTAAAAGCATCGCTCCTTTGCCTCTGCGCCTCATTACCGACAGAGCTGCTGCTGCTGACGCTGTTGTAGTGCTACACGCACTGTCCACTAGAGACTCACTGCCCGTTCTTAGCGACATTCTCAAGACGGGTTGACTGCTAAAAATGACGGACATGAAAATGGTGAATCGATTTGCACGGCATAAAAATTTTAATTTCAATTCTGTGCCTTGCCGATTGGTCCGTCAATTTCATGTCCTGCATTTTTATGTCCGACATTTCCAGTGCCTGTCTCAAGATTGGGATGACAGGTAACCGCAGCAAAACTTCGACGACGTGTTAGGCCTACTTGCTCAATGGTTACCGGTTTGGCCGAACTCTCCGAAGTGTGCACAAACAACAGATAGGCCTACGCGTATTATATAAGCTTAACTAATGTAAATGTCTTCGCAATGACTATATGGTGATCTTATATAGCTGCTTTCACTTTGGACCAAAATACTATAGGCCTGCTGTATCGGATGGTCATTGCCATAATAGACTACTCAGGCTAAAATTGACTGCATTAACAACGAATGTAGGGCCAAGACGACAGCCGGATCATTCATGCTTGCAGTTACAGCCTATACGTGGCAAGCATACGGATAAGTTTACGTTCTTATTAGGCATCAACGACGTCCCATCACTTTATTATCCGGCCATCCATCTGTGCATTCTACACGCGTTCATAACTCAAGCAATAAGGCATAAAAAAATCCAAGATTGATGTAAATGTTCTTCATGGCACAGTAGCTGCTACACCATCTTTCAGCTTTAAAATATCTAATATCAGAGTTAGGGTTGTGCTGTGTAGTTGGGCAGTTTGCAAGCATATGACATATGAGTTAGTGGTTAGCTGAATATTGTGTTAGCACAGGGTCATATATTAGCTTCCTTGTTATCATTAGGTAAATCATAACAGAAATATTTTCGGCTGACACGCTAATCAGTAAACATTGGGCAAGTAGGCTTAATACGACAAATAACATCATTAGACTATGTTAGTGATTACCAACTAAAGTCAGCTTGCAAAGACGCCATATGCATAGCTCCATCTAAGGTTACGCAAATGATTTTTGCTGTCTTAGAGGACTGATATCATCACATCGTCCTTACACACAGTTATAAACTGGTAAGTTTTTATTACATATATAAATGTAATAGGCGCACTTTAATTTGTGAAACAGGCGAAGAATCGTAGCGTAAAACAGAAAGCGTGCTATTATAAGCCTACAGCGTTGTTTCTCGGACGACTGCGGTATAGGGAGGCAATATTTCTTGCGGCGTTTGGCCGCACGCACGGAATGGTGCAAACTATCGCGGAGAGATTTACAGCGAATATATGGACGCAGTGCGTCGACAAGCTGTGTTTGGCGGACTCGAGTTGACTGGGACAGAGCGGGCAGAAGCTGCAGCTAATAATGGTCGACATCGTCCCCGGACATCGACAAAATAAAGTCCAACGTCGCCCGTATATTATCGCTCGTCCGCGCCGAGTCGTGGTCAGACAATTTCATGAGATGCTATGGCCAGTTTCGTCCTTCTCAGCTGATCAACAGGAGAGGGACGATCCGGTAATCGAACACGTTTATTCGCAAAAAAACAAGTGTTGTGAGTGAATAATAATAAAATGCAGAGCTACATTAAAACCTAAACTAAGATTATAACATGACTAAGAACACTAAAACATAAAAAACGGATCCAGAAAACACGTCACACGTCACACATCAAATCATTTAACTACTTTTTACATAGGTCATCAAAAAGGTGAAAATATATTATTCGCCGACAAAAAGCTTCGTCAGCAGTGGCTTTCATCCCTATATCCGGTGGGCGCAGCTTGCGCCCAGTGAAAAATAGGGGGAGTTTTGATAAAATTGCAGATCAAAACTTTCCCCTATTTTCACTGCGCAAACTACACCCTTGACAAAACTTTCCCCTATTTGTTACTTTCCCCCTATTTTTCAGTCTGCACCCTTAACAAAATTTCTCCCTATTTTTTATTGCCCCCCAATTTTTTACTGGGCAAACTACACCCTTGCCAAAACTCCCCCTTATTTTTTTACTTTTCCTTTTTTCAACCTACACTCTCAACAAAACTCACCCCTGTTTTTTTACTTTTCCCTATTTTTCAATTTGCACCCTTAACAAAACTTTTTTATTTTTTACTTGTCCCCTATTTCTCGTTTTTAATAAAACTTTCCTTTAATTTTTATTTTTTCCCTATTGTTTAATTTGCAACTCTTAAACAAGATCCCCCATTTTTATTTTTTTCCATTTTTCCATTTTCCTTTAACAAAACTTTTCCCCCATTTTTACTTTTCTCTATTTTTCATCTACACCCTTAACAAAATTTTTTCCTAGAGGGGAAAGAAGTCCAAAATAGAGGGGAAAACTTGAGTCTAAGATTGGGGAACCAGAGCCCAGAACCGGGGGGGGGGAAGTTGCGTTCGATTTCGATTTCGGATTTGGGTGGATAGAAGCCACTGCTCGTCAGTGGCAGGATTCAGCCTTTCAGGTAAAAAGGGCGAAGTCATGGGTAATAATATCCAATGGGCAACCGCTTCATAGCTTACAATGTATGTAAATTTAGCACAAACAGCATTGGTGGGCGCGGAGAAAAGGCACCATTAAAACGCCAACGAAAATACCGTTTTCGAATAGTTGTCAAAATATTATTTACAATGTAAATAAATCGTTGCCGTCGGCGTCAAAAATTTGCCTTACAGTACATTTTGTTCTTGAAATAACACGGGGCAGTATAGATAGCAGTTAGTTACAGTTTGCAAGAAAACTCAAACGCTGACTAAATGTAATAATTTTAATCATACGGGCTCGTAAAATTCATAACTTAAAAGGCCAAAGAACTATTAGTGTGAACGTTTTTCAGGGCAGGAGAAACCGGTGAAGATCGAAGGTCAAGCGGACAACTTCACAATATGTCGGCACTGAGCCGACATTTTTTTTTCAGTTTAGTCAGGCTTCTGTTATATGTTTCCAAAGAGTAGAGTAGGGGCATAGTAAGCTTATATCGGCTGTATGCGTTTTCACTGTGTGCCGGTTGATTTTTGCGTTGTGAAAAACTTTATTTATTCGACGGAAACTACGTCACTTTTGTTTTCACATGCTGATGGCCGCAACCATGTCGTTCTACGTTCGTGTCCGCTCTATATCTGACAGCACGTGACGCAGTGACTCAAAAGCGTCGCAAGAACGGACGAAGAAACGTCGTCGTGGTCGTGGCGTTGGACATTTCGTCGCCGAGCGACCGATAAACTAATCGCCTGAGCGACCGCGCGCGTCCGGGTTCATCTGCCAGCGACGACCCACCGTGCGCCGCCGCCAGCACCATGCACACGGTCCAAATCGCACGCACAGACAGTTCACGGTGCTATGATGACTCATAAACTTAAACCACACTTAGCTCGCACTGGTACTGTTTTCACAATTTGCGGCTGCAGTGGTGCGTCATAAAGCAAACGACGGTGCCGTCCATGCCATGTGAGCGTGATCTAAGTACGATACAGCACTGTCTGGAGTGGTATGAGCTCGTACTGCGTACTTGCTTATCCACTTGTTCCACTTCATCAGTGCGGTATCTGTATTCAGTTTATGTCTGTAGTGTTACTATCTGTGTACACGGGGTGACGGCATGAACGTATATTCGTGTTTGAAGCATGGTTTCATAAAACGATCGATTGCGCTCTAGGTAATCTGTCGATGATTGATAATTGATTGATTTATTGATTGATATATAACAACCAAAACCAGCAGCTAGGGTTACCACGACGCTATCTGCAAGCTATCCACGATCAAACACAGGAAAATGCCGTCGCCATGCTCTGAATTCACTTTGCACATTAGCTTCGACATTCTGCTCTGCTGAGCCGATAGTCTACTCCACTTCACGCAGAAATTGCTATTTCACTCTCGTCCGCCTGATCCGAATGAAGAATATACTTTTGAACGAATTTCAATGACAATTTATTTTCTTATATATACAAGCGTCACGAACTTTCGAATGTTTAGTTCTGCGCGGTTGAAGGGCTGGAAAAATAAACTCTGAAATAGCGTTGTGAGTCGTGGGTTACTTGCCGGTAAATTACCAGTAACGTGGTAAATTACCGGTAAGTTAGTCAAGCAAAGTTACCGGCAAATTACCTGTAAGTTACCGGCAAGTTACCGGTAAAATAAAAAAAAATATATTTTTTCGCTCACGATAAATTACCGGTAACTTACCGATAACCAGTAGCTATAGGTTACCACTATGCTTATTGGCTACCGTACGTTATACGTTACACAATCGCAGTTTACTGTTTTGTCTTCTGCAGCAGCGGCTACTTGTTCTCTCCGCCATGTGCATAAATCGTAAACCGTGGCGTTAGAAGTCGCGTAGTGGTGCACAAAAACCGTCACGCAGTCGACGGTTTTGCTGTGTTTTAATGACGACAACCACTGCAATGAACTGCGCTGCGACAACAGCCGTGCATTTATCTTCCTGGCAGAACCGCTCGAGTATGTCAGCATCAGCAGCTCGTACAAGGCTGCTTAAATTACCACGACGAAGACGCACTATACATCTAACGGCTTTTTGTCGTCGTTGTTGTTTTGTATCGAAATAATGAAACGGTTCAGACTAAGAAAAGTTCATTAGGCAAATTCAGAGAAAATGCACGCATTCTTGCTTTCCGGTGTCATGGGCTCAGCTTACCGGCGGGCTGAGTTTACCAGAGGGTACTGAATATGCTAAAACTTTGAGTTGTTTACGCCTACTGACAGTTTAAAAGACTGTGTTGCGGCTTATTCGGCTATGAAAATTTACAAAGTTTGTATTGAATATGCCCGAATAAGCTGCAACACAGTTTTTTAGGCTGTAAAAAAGCGTAAACAACTCAAAGTTTTAGCTTATTCAGTACCCCCTAGTAAACTCAGCCTGCGGGTTAGCTGAGCCCATGACACCGGTTCTCGAGTTACTGTCGCTTAAGGCCGGTTCACACTAGCCGTGTTCACGGCCCGTGTTCACGGTTGTTGGCTTTGTGCCCCGTGAACACGGACCGTGTCCACGGACCGTGTGCATGAGCCGTGTCATTGCAGTATTTTAAGCACAATTTTGCCAACAAAATAGACAAATTTAATATAAAAATATTGGGGAAAAGCATTGCACGACAATGCTTTTCTCAACACGGCCCGTGTTCACGGGTGCCCTGTTCACACTAGCCGTGTTCACGGGCCGTGTTCACAGCCCGTGGACAGGGGTGGGAAAAAACGCAACCGTGTTCACGGGCCGCGCACAGGGGTTGTGAACACGGCTCCTGAACACGGCTAGTGTGAACCGGCCTTTACTTTTACGAACGCATCAACTTTTAGGTGACTGCAGTTATCGGATGCTTTTTAATTTAAATCTTTCTTAAACTGGTGTGATTTTAAGTAGAGAGCTATACGTTAAATGGTGTACACAAACACAAGTAAAACAAAATTTTGACCAGAAATAAAAACAACATTAGTATAAAGTTTATTTATCGACTTATATACGAAGAGTTATCTGCTCATTTGCCATAAATTCATAATTACGTTGTTGCGCTGGGGATTAATTTTGGTCGATTTTTAAAAAGACATACATTGTTTAAATTCACTGTTAAATATTTTTTATTGACTTCACCGTCCACTTACTACGTTAGTACGGTAAATAAAATATGGGATGAATTTGGTCTATCAGTGTTATGTAATCACTGGACAGCCGCTTTTTCATTAGTACGCACTTTCCTCCGGTTGCCATGGAAACCGGCGGACGTGCCTACTGACGCATTTTCTATGAGGACACTGTAATTATTGTCAATTAGCGTTGACGGACCGACCCAATCCACTTAAAACCGGCTTTCTTTTCCCACCCCACTTGCAGTAATTGGCACATGTCGGGGGCCTGTGAATAATCGTTCGTTAATGCGATAGCCGCGACGCTATCTGCAAGCATTCACGATCAAACACAAGAAAATGCCGTCGCCATGCTCTGAATTCACTTTGCACATTAGCTTCGACATTCTGCTCTGCTGAGCCGATAGTCTACTC
>Ga0056128_1000619_pt1 | contig 33453 bp, 25 predicted proteins | sample WorMetLIZISLAND2_FD_71113 | JGI IMG/M metagenome (GOLD analysis project Ga0056128, IMG submission 71113) | Marine gutless worms symbiont microbial communities from Max Planck institute for Marine Microbiology, Germany - Olavius geniculatus... ...
TCACTGCTTCCAGCAGGCCTACTGCTCCCCCTAGCAGCTCAGCCAAGTGCCTCAGATTCGGCCACTGGCTGACATTGTGCACTTTAAATATGCACATACTTACTTACTTACTTACTTATTTGACAATTGCATGAATTCAGGTAACTTAACTGTAGAATTTGCCTTTCCATCGCTGCCGTAAATAAATAATTATTCCGATGACAGACTAAAAAATTTCTATGATAGCTAAGATGCCAGTTGTTGCTAATTATACGTTTAAAATGTTTCTAACTTTCTATATTCTACAGGCGGCACCCCCAAATGTCATGGGGCCCGGGTTAACTTACCCCTTCTACTCTCCTTCTCGACGAGCCTGGGTACAAATGCGTTAAAAAAGTATCGCAGTGCATTATGCGTTAAAAAATTAACGCTTTGACAGCTCTAAAAAAATCATCTCAGTTTAAAAATGTTAATGCAGTGACAAAGCATTACCTTGCACCAGAATCTTGTTCTAAACTGAACGATATGTAGTGGATAAATGTGAACATTCACAAAACTATGCAAAAATGTGTAATGACGGCACAAACTGGCAGTGTGTAAAAGCAGTTTCTACACTTTGAGCAACTTAATCTTTACTACACTATGGGGCATAAAAAACACACCAAAATTTTTTTCATCATAACTTGAAGAAAAGTGGTCCAATTTTAATAAGTTTTGATACAACTGACCATCAAATGACTGTTTAGTTACCCACCTCACTTACTGTCTGTTTCTGCACTACCTGGGGAAAGAAAACGAACAAAATATTGCATTTTAACCACTGGTGTTATTGTTTAATCAAAAAACACACAAAACACATTTTGTCCGTATTTTTATCATTTTAGCTGATAGTTTATTTATCTAATTGTCCATTTTTAACTGCCTATAAAAATGTTTGAAATGATGGCTCATTAACATGGGCTCAGCTAGGAGGCACTTTCTCCATTCGTTGATAGCAGCATCAATAACAATCTGCTCCAGACTAATCCAAACTTCACCAATTGTTTCTTACATTCATCAATATTCCTGAATGTTAGGCCTATTTAATAGACGTGCTACTGCACAACAGTCAAACCTAGTAATTGATTGGCTGTTGGTGGCCACATATCCAAAAAGATGAAATTTTATAGTTTTTTTGTTGATTTTAATGCATATCTTGTCTGTTTTGTTTTTATCAGGTAGTGCAGAAGCAGATGTTGGGTGAGTTGGGAAACTGAATGACCATTTGATGGCCAGTTGTGTCTCGAATATGTGTACCAAAAATTATTAAAATTGGATAACCCTTCTTCAAGTTATGGTAAAAAAAATGGTGTGTTTTTTATGCCCCACAATGTATAATTACACGTGTTAATAATTAAAATGCAAGAGATGCCAACAAACCGAGGACTAGGAGGAGGACATTTTTCTTCCACTACTTGATGCCTTTTACGATCCTGCTCTTGAAACTGAGCTATCATCAACTCTATATCTTCCTGCAATATCACACAAAAAAGCACTGTAAAAGATAAAAAGCCTGGCACAGCTTGATGATCACTATTCCTAATCCTTAGACTAAGCCCTAACCTGCCATTCAAAGTCATGTCCACTCATCCCTACCTTCCAGCTCCACTGACACACTAAATGGTAAGTACAAATGACATAACATATTATGTTAATAAGACTAATGATAACACATCACCATTGAATCTGCGCATGGGCCTGAATTATTCGATTACTTTTGCCTGGTACAGACCATTTTGACTAAGTTCATTTTTGGCCTGCCCCATTGATTTTCAGCCTGGCTGTTTATCTATCTGCTGAAAGTCCAAACCTGTCCATATAGCTGTCATTACACAAGCTAGATTTTTATTGCCTCTCAATGATACTTTGCAGTTTGGCATAGATATGGATGTCAAATGTGCATGTAATATGAAGTTGAAAATTTTCAGTTTTTGAAAAAGTTCAAAAAACTTTAGGAGTAAAAAAATTTTGTGACTCACACTGTATATTATTAATTATTAAAAATTACTTCATTTACAGAATGTCAACGTACTTCCATACTTTTAAAATGCAATATAGTTGCCAGGGGCTAAATTCACAAAACATCTTAGGACAATTTTATGACATTTTGCACACACGCGCCAATGTGCTAATTCACAAAACATCTTACGACAATTTTACGACAAACATCTTACGATCACTTTTTAGGTGTCTTATGACATTCCAATTTATACGATTCCACCATCATCCATATATACTGTACTAAGTCTGTGTGTGGTGTTGTGCGTCACTGATGCTGTCAGGGCAGCTAGCGGTACGTCGTTGAGAAGTGGTCATCGCATGGTCGCCTCGCAGAAGATACTTAATAAACTATAAAAAAATTTAAAAATCAAAACAATCAATAAATAAAAATATCTAAACAAATTAAAAAAATAAATCAGCACCTGTTAACACCATGTACTCGAAATTGTGTAGTCAGAAAAATAAATTTTAAAAAAATTAAAACATTACAAATTCAACTCTAAATAACCGCTTTTACTTACTGACTAGTCAGTGGCTCGCAGACAACTATAGTTACCATGACAACAAGATGCTTTTCTGAAAAAAGTTATGATCATTAAAGATAAATTCTGTGAATTCACTTCGACATGTCGTAAGATAATCTTATGACATCTTAAATGATGAGTTATGATAATTTAATGACATGTCTTACGACATGTCTTACGACAATGTTTGTGAATCGGGCTCCAGGAGATTAACGCAGACGGAGCATAGCATCAAGTTTGCTGTTATTTATAAACATGGACATGTGTCTGCTGTTCCATCAACAGCAGAAGAAAAAATAGTTCAGCAAATTTGCTTACATTTTTGTCTGTATGGACAGAAAATAATACCAAGCATGACAACTGACTTTATAGAACAAAACGAAGAATGACTAAAAAGGCAGCTAGTTTAGGTAAACTTGAAAAAAATAATTTAATCTCCAGGTGCTGTGAGCCCTGAATCACTGAAAGCTTGGCTTTAGATCACTTCTAACATTTCACCACAACACACAGGGTCAGACTAAAACACAACGGGCAAACCAGCAAGACAACAAGCAACTGAGGCCAGCCCGTCATCTGGTCTAAAAAGCGATGAGCAAGATGATGGCGGACCGATAGCGACTAGTAAAAGAGGATGGCCTGAGCCTGACGACAGGTTCTGGCGATGGTCAGACGACGAGCCCATTCAATTTGATATACTCCACACTTGTTTTATTAAAAATGTTCGTTTAACACTATCTATTTAATACATGACTAAAACGTGTTATTGTGTTTGTAGACATCTTACACCGCAACACCGCACGAAAGCCCAATTACATATTCTCAAGAAAGGGAGAGGTAATCGCCAATCGCCAGTCCACATCTAGCTTCCCGTCGCCTTGCCAGTCTACCCGTCGCGTTTTAGACCGACCGGACAATACTCAATAAGGGCCAATATACATAACATGCACGGCCACACCTCTCCACGTTCCTGTAACATTTTCTTTGTTTTCTTCTCATTCTTTTTCTCGGTCTTTTGAGCGGTCTTCTGACTACCGGTCTGCTTTCTTTCCTTTTTGTCTTTTTTCTTCCCCATTTTCAATATTACAAGAAATTTAACGGCTAAAAACTGAACACCATAACACGAATGATTCCCAACTATCGCTCATCAAAACAACAACATGACATAACGGAATTAATTCTACATCATCTATTACCTGGACGCATGTATTAGATATTAGGGGTTCCAAAACGTTGCGATTTGTGACTTGTGAGCATGCAAGGAGGTAGCTGAAATTTTATTTTGGGAAGTTCAAAGTGAGTTCACAAAGCTATCAGCCTCTATTTCGTTGCAATTCAGTCTTCAAATGTGCATTGCAGCCAGAAATTGCGAAAAAAACACTAAAACCCCCTATTTTAGAGGGTCAAGGTCATCGTTGTTGACAATTCTAAAAAGCCCTGTTATGATAAGCAGCATGTCTGTACCTATCTGCAACAGTCTACACAACAGACAAGCCAATAGCGGCAAAATAACGTCTTTTTAAGGGAGATACCCCACTTTGTCTTCATCGTTCAAAGAGAACCTCTTCACTCAGAGGCACGAAATTTTGTCACAAAAAACTAAGGATTACGAAATCTTTACTGCAAACTGCCACAAGGACTCTACATTAGTTTTTTGTGGCAGTTTGCAGTAAAGATTTCGTAATCCTATCTTGCATTGTTTTGACAGGGCTTAAGGGTGTGACAGACGAACGGACGGACACCTCCCCGATGGCTAAGATGCGCGAAGCATTACGTGCTGTTGCACGTAAAAATCCAGCGGGCGCCCATGCTGCATTCATTGCATTGCATTTCATTGCTTGACATCGACTACGAGTTACTATGTGCCTATGATACAGGCATACATGCAGGTGCGATCAATATTTGGCAGTGATTATAGTGAATTATTACATTCTTACGGCTTTCAGCAACACAGCGTTCGTAACATAAGCTGCACATTGTTCATGAAGTCCTTCAGACTGCGCAGAATGCACCATTTTGCAAGAAAAAGTCAAAAAAAATTTCTGGGGAAATGGCACAGCTCCCTTCCCATACTGCACTCTCCTCGCCACTCGACCTGGACCCCCAGCTCTGAAAACCTGGCGCCGCCCCTGCGTGGAAACCATCCGGCACACATATTATTTGGATTTTGGTCTGATGCAGAGCAGTTTGATATTCAGAAAGAACGTGTAGACAACATTAGCCACTCTTAACTATTGGTGCAATCTGCTGCGCTCCATTACCTCACCCTAGAACCAAACCGGAAGTGGGATTACACGGCCTGGAACTAAAAAAACAAATCAACCTATCAAGTCTCATCAACAAATTAGAAATATCAATATTATTTGTCACATATTTGGACCTACAACAAACTTACAGTAAACTTGACTGTGTGAACGAAAAAGACAGATTTGTAAACTACATTAGTTTTGTACACTGAAATTTCTAAGCTAGATCACTCTGCTTATACAGAATGCATTTTACATAACACTCATCGTGGTTAAGTGATTTTAGACTTAAACACACACAGATGATGAACTAATGATTGTATAACTGAAACGGCAGATCTAACACTGCACATATGGCAGCCAGCAAAAGTAAAATGTTAGCACATGGAAATCAAAACAGCATCAAACAGCAGCTCACTATAATATATTACTATAGCTGGCTGCATAAGAAACATCAGTAAACAGTAGTCATAATCACATGTCTGCAATTAACATCACTCTGGTCATATTTCCAACGACATCAGTAGTCATAAAAGCAAGCTGTCAGTCACAACACAAAAAGCATGTCCATAAACTTAACTGACTTCCACTTACTGTTTCAAGACTTGATGAGGGTCAGCTATTTCATATGGGGGTGAAACCCCTAAAGCCTGTTGCAAATACTACCATGAGTTGAATTCACATGCAGAGTAAGCACAACAGTCATGAATGCATTGCATGTCTACATGACCAAAAAATTAAAAACACAGTATATAAAAATAACAGCTTGGGAACGAGATCAAGATATAAAAAGGTTTCACGCAGAGATCGCAGACTCAGCAACTCTGTTTTCTGGGACTTTCCTGATCCCAACACAAAAAGCACAAGTCCACTGTTTTCCAGCACGAAAATACTGTATTTTCTAATTTAAAAAATGCAAACTTTTTTGGATGGAGTTCAGTTCACAGATAAAATCAGCCAACAAAATCAGGCAGAATGGAAACGTTATATGCCACTAGATGGCTGAGTGTTTTTTACACGGACTCAGAACAATGGAAGTATTGGAAGTACTTTTACTTAGCTATCTGACGAACATCCTGGAAAAAATGTCAGGTCTCTGTAATTCAAGACTGCCCAGGTCTTAAAACTATCAACCTAAAAATCTGATAACTAGAATTTCCGAGACTCACTATGACATCTGTCTACACTAACAACATCAATGCTTGCGATGGTGGCGAGAACGCCTTCTGTGAGATCGATTTTCCTGCACTTGTCCTATCTTTGTTTTCACCATAGAGCGTATAGTGTCACTAGATGCAATCGGGGGCAGGTAGCCCCAGCGTCGCAAATACTTCACCGACAGATGCGTGCCGCCAATAGTCACTGTGTAACGTAACGGGGTTGCCAGCTTGTAAAGCAGATACGTCACAGCAGCAAGGCCCACACCAGGTTTGGTAAAAGGTGATATAATTCTCTCACTAGCACCGAGCCACTGCAGTATTGGAACAACATCGACACCTCTGTTTCAATATGCATACACAGCATAATAAGCATTAAGCAACAAATCCTAGCAAGAGCATATATGTACAGAGTGCAGCAAAAAAGTGCCTCCCTAAAGTTTTTTGCTGTTTTCTCAGCAACCGTTTGGGACTTTAATGTGAAATTTTATAGCTTTATTTAATGAAACCTTTTTACGCGTGACAGCATGTAATGCTTCACATGTCTTACCATCGTGGAAACATCCGTCTGTCTGTCCGTCTGTCACACTCAGGTATTGTGTCAACACAACGCAAGCTAGGATATGAAATCTTCACCATAGACTGCCACGGAGACTCTAGTATTAGAATCCATAAAGCTTTCCCAAAATTTGAAAGGGGTCACCCAAATCGAGGGCGCTAAGTGAGAGGGGGTACAAGAAATTGGCCATTTTGAGCCAATAAGTCGACATATAGATAAGAAACGGTGCAAGATAGAGCCTAGGTTACTATTAACTACTAATAGAAAGTCCCATATGCCCTTTTGATTGACATCAAGATCACATACCTTGAACGAACTTGAACCCCAAAATAAGGGTTTTTAGTGATTTTTTCACGATTTTGGGCTGCAACACACACTTCAAGAGTAAACTGCGCCGAAGTGGCTTGATATAGACCAAGACAACATTAAACATAGATTTTAGCAGTTCAAGTCCCAAGCCCCTAGATTTAAAAAAGCCTTCGCATGTGGGTCTTTAAGAAGGGTACCCCCATAAAAGGTCGCTATTTTACCGTCATTGGCTTGTCTAGCACTTGCAGATAGACATAAACTTGTTGCTTGCCATAAGAATAACTGCTGACAAGCTTTTAATGATTCAACATTAATGACCTTGAACGATCTTGAACTCCCAAAATAGGGGTTTTAGTGATTTTTCTGCAATTTCTGCAGGACACACATCAACAGTCAATTGCAACGAAATGGATGGAGATAAACCAGGACAACTTCCGAACAGGAATAGCCATAGGCTGTCGTGCATCTCATGAGCTTTGCTCAAATTACTTGTACATCTAACTGCCAAGTAAAATAAGATTCTGCTGAAAAACGATGAAGTTATGGACTTTTTGACATGACCGCCTAGTGATTAGATGTAAATGATTTTAGTAAATAATACTGTAAAATTTCAAATTAAAATTTTTAACGGTTGCTGAGAAAACAGCAAAATTTTTTAGGTGGCTACTTTTTTTGCTGCAACCTGTAGAGCTGTGCTCAATAGTGCTATAAGATGGACAAATGTTACATAAATGACTATCTTTCAGATTCTGTCAAATACTGGCTATGATTTTTATGTACAAAATAGTTCGCTGTGCAAATACATATTTGTTGTATCTTGTCAATTATATTGAAACATACTGCATATAATAATAATAGATCAAGTTCAACAATAATATTATTGCAAACAATGATACATTACGTACAGTGCTACAGCACATAAAATTGTGACACGTAATGTCTTTAAGTAATTCTGCAAAGAAACTGTAAGTCATGCAAGGAGGTCCTAGCCAATTGTATTCAATGGAGTACTGTAGTGCTATACTTAACAAGCATGACGTATTATGCAACATAACAAGCCCCAGCTGTTAAATTTAATGTGAGCTGTTGTTCTTGAAATAACCCACAAAATGTTACATGGTTTGTACCACTTTTCAGAATTCATTTTCCCTGACTTTTCCACATATAAAATGAGCGATTTTCCACGACTAATTTCTTCATGTGCAACACCAATAAACCAACATTAGGTCCATAAGTCTACAACAAACATTTGTTACATTGTACAAAGTAAGTCACAAAGAGAGGGGTCTGTGGATAGACTAAGTGCCTCCTCTGCAGAAAATTGTTCATATTTTAATGCTGAAATGGCATATTTTTGTCAACTCTTTAGTGCTAAATTTTGCTTTTATCTATGACCAAAAACAGTAAAAATATTTTTTACAATTTTAAATGTCCTGATTTTTCCCCGACCCCCCCATTTTCCCTGATTTTCCATGACTTTCCCTGGCCTCTTAAGAATCCTTGACTTTCCCTGACTGTAAGAACCATGTACCAATAGTTGTCAAAGTGGTAAGCAACCTGAGAGCAGCATAGTAGAAGATGCCTGCCCACACAGTTGATGTTGCCAGATGAACGCAAACGAGAATCTTCCCATGCTCCTTATACGTCTGATGAAATCTGCGCAGAAGTCCTGGGGGCTTTGATTCTTTAGCAACCTCAGCCTTATCGTCGGCTTTGTCTGCCTCGGTCTTATCATCAGCTTTGTCAGTGGAGTATCTCTGTGACTGTCTGGCAAGGAGATTCAGCGAAGCTCTTACACTACCAGTGTAACCTCCACTGCTCACTGTTCTATTGCTACCCTCAACAACTGCACAAATTCGCTTGATGGGAAAATTACAAAACCGATGCTGGCAAGCCGGCATGCATTTCAATGACTGTGAATAGTTAGCATAAGTCCACGCAATTCTGCTGAATGCTGAGTTCATTCGAACATTCCTGCCGGCTTGCAGAAAACAACAAACGACTGCTTTGCACATCATCGCAATAACGGTATTGTTGATGTTATTACTTGCAGTTGCCAGTCTGTAAGGAATGAAAATAACACAGTGACTTGAATCACCTACAATAAATACGATGTTTCTTTACCACAAAGTATGAAATTTTACAATACAAATATATAGAAAGTACACTCAACAAATAGTGGTGTCACACATGATTTTAACTAACACTATCTGAACACTAGATACATCTTTTTATCCACTATGTACTATGTATGACATTACACAACTTTTATTATCACATCTTATTATTTATTACCATACATATTATTACCACATCTAGTCCTAACGTGGTTAGTCTGTCAGTTACAGTCTGCCATCGCAAAGAGCCACCATCGAGTTAACCTAACCTTAACTCCAATCATAATTCTAAACCTAACCATTTGCAAAAGGTTAGTTAAGATTAAGATTAAGATTATGGTCAGGTTAATCTGACGGCGGCTCTTTGCGATGGCAGGCCATCCCCGGTCAATCAGGTTTACAGACGTTTCAGCCACAGGATGGATTTGACCGCCGGTCGATTTGGCTGCAAAAATGTTGAGCACAAATTGTCCCAATATATTTACGTGGAGTCAAACTGTCATTCGGTCCTAAAAGCAATGATGGAACTTCATGCACATGTGAAGTATAGAGTAGGCAAGGGTACAGGTCTATTTCCACTACAGCTGCGCACTGCGCTGCACTGCGTTTGAACACGTTAAAGTGCTTCAACATGCTGCAAAGCACTTTAACGCATTGCAGCATGTTGAAGCACATTGCAGTGCGTTAAAACAGGCAAGACATCAATTTGTAAAGAATATTAATTAGTTAATATGGGCATTGGGCAACAAATACAAAAATTTATTGCTGTTCAGAAAAGCAGCTTGTAGCACATAAGTGTTCATAAGAAAAAAAGAATATGTAAACCTAGATTTTGGATTCACCCCATCATCGCTAACCAGAATGACCAGGGCGACTATCAGCATCTGATACATGAGCTAAACTCCGACACAGCTGTTCCAACGATACTTTCGGCTGTCTGTCGAGCAGTTTAATGACCTATGCACCGTACTCGGGTTAGTTGAGCATTCTCATTCGTCAATGCAATTATTATCACTCGGAGAGTAAACAAAAAATAGAAACACTCAGCGTTTCTATTTTAAACACAACGCAACACAAAGCAGCTGTAGTGGAAATGCTTCCCACTGAAAAAGCTAAAAATTTGCGTTTTTACTATCGCGACAACGCGCTGCACAATTAATGCACTGCAACACAACAGCTATCGCAACAAAGCAACGCAATGCGCAGCCGTAGTTGAAATGCTACTTACCAGACTCAGGTGAACATGGGTAAAATGCGGACCAGCAGACCTGCGGACGGATCAACAGGTAAATTGCGGACCACCAAAATACGTACCCCACACAATCGAATGCCTAATGAGAGATGTGCCGTAATGTGTATAAACTTACTATAGCATTCATGTTTTAGGCCCCTGTCTAAGCGTTTACTGTTGTAGTTCAGGCAATTGTAAGTGTAATTAACTAATAAAACTAATATTAAAGGTATTATTATCATTAGCATATTTATAATATATTTATCTATGGTATGCCTAACATGTTATGTCATCCAAAACACAGCTTAGATGACAAAAGCTGCGTTTTGGATGGCCTAACAACCATGAAAAAGTTTAGTGCGCCACGGATAATTAGATACTCCATGCCAAAACAAAAAAACACATATTTACTAGTATATTGCATCAATACAACAGTCAAACAGAAATTAAAACTATTAGGGGTCATTCCATGTCAAATCAACCAGAGGCGGGAACCCGACCATCTCAGATTTTCACACAAAAATTACCATATCCACTGGAATGTGTCCTTAGCATACATGCAAAATTTCAACTTTATATCTGAGACGGTCGGGTGTAAAACTTCATAAATTCTGGTTGATTTGACACGGAATGACCCTTAGCCAAAAGTATTAAAACTATTAAAAGTATTATTATCATTAGCACAGTTATAATATATTTATCTCTGGCGCACTAAACTTGTTCATGGTTGTTAAGCCATCTAAAACACAGCTAAAGTTGGGTTTAAATATTCTTTGAAACATTTTTGGAAATATCTCAGAAACAGTGCATCGGAGCTCAAACATTCCAAAAAAAAATCCTTGCTTACCAACCTTCTTCCTGGGAATTCTTTCCTTAACAAGATGGGGTCAGAAATTAAAACAGTAAACATGCAGTCTAGTGGCCTAAACAAAATACACAGTCAACTTACTGCCTATACGGGCCAAAGCGTGCATGCGGTCAGTTAACCCTAACCCTAATCCTAACTGTAACCCTAACCTAACCCTAACTCTAAACCTAAGCCTAACCCTAAGCTTCACCTGTATATAGGTGGTAAGTTGACTGTGTATTTTGTTTAGACCGCTAAACTGCATGTTTACCATTAAAACTATTAGATAAAAGTATTAAAACTATTAAAAGTAGTATTATCATTAGCATATTTATAATACATTTATCCGTTGTGCACTAAAATTGTTCATGGTCGTTAGGCCATCCAAAACGCAGCTGTAGATAATGCGAACCGCTGACCAACGGGTAAACTGCGGACATGGTCCGCAGGTTTGGTCCGCAGTTTACCCGTTAGTCGGTCCGCAGGTCCGCATTTTACCCGTGCCAGACTCAGGTGCTGTCACAGAATCACATGTGGCACTACGAAAACAGCATTCAGCAGGGACAACAAAACTTAATAACTTAGACCTATGCGTTTAATTAAGCTATTATTAAAACATCATATGAATTACAGGCTTAATCTTCTTCCGACATGCGGCTGCGGTTGCTGCAGAACTGGCTCTACATCGCAGATTTGCAACAGTGCCGACAATACAAAGAAGATAATAACGAATTCCAACGCGTCATGCAAAATACGTACAATAGCAGACGTTCTTGGTACTGAAAACGGCTGCGATTACGGATGTTCATTTAACTTTTTCGCCGAAATGTCATGATCTCCCGGACACGCCCATTTTAGAATATTAAATTTCTCAAAGAATAATTATACTATTTACATGATAAGTAAGTAACTTCGCAAATGTGTTGCAACTTGCACGATGTTTTCATTTTCCCGCGATTTTCTCAAAGCAGTGATACGCTAATTTGAGAATTTTGGACAAAAATTGATACCTTCAGATGGGTGATCTGAAAATGTGTGCAAAAACTGATACGTTCAGATCAGCGATCTGAGCACTCCAATGATAGTCTGCCAGTGTGATACTGTAGTGACTAAGGACGTGTCTGTGTTGTAAGGCCTGGTGCGTGCTCCTTCCCGACGTTGCTCCGCCCAAGCTCTAGATTCTTAGCATCATGCGCAGCATCCAAAAATTGCGAAAAATTCACTAAAAACCCCTTTTGGGAAGTTTCAAAGTAATTCCGTTAGCAAGCATCAATTGCTACACTTTCTTTTAAGCGTGGGTTATCATATCTTAAAGCACTGATTGTAAATCTCTGAGCACGTCCGTGGCTGCAACGGTTTACTGAACCATCTAAAAGCATCAGATCTCTATATTTTGTGTACTTGCAAATAGCCTACTCACAATACATTAGCACTTTTCTAGCGTATTAAAGACATTGTAGACACGCAACAAAAATGCAGTTCGTAGATTTCAACTCTTAATTCTAGACATGTTAAAATAGGCCCCGACACCATGTGCTCAACTGCTGAGTAAGCTCAGATAATAGCAGAAAGAGTCAGTGCAGTCGTGTCAGTGGCAGCATGCCAATTACCACAATTATCTATAACAAGTCGGTTTTGCATTTCTACTTCTGAACCAACAACAAGTACTCAAAACAAAAGCACAGTATGCTACCACACAATCACATCATCAAGCACGCAAACGTAGGCCGACACTGTTAGGTCATTAAAAATAGCACAGCACAATACTGAGTTTTGGTAATCTGCATTAACAATATTAGCACCAGTGCGAACAGCAGTGCCATAGCAAAACCATAACATTAAAAATAAAACCAAAAACTTGAGAGCATTTGACATAGAAAACCAATTATTTCAGACTGTAACATCACAACTGTAGCAGCAGTAAGCTCAGTCATGTTATTTAGTTGTTTTGCCAGTAAGTTTTGAATAGGCCTACAGAGTAACCGTTGTAAGGCTTTTAAAATGCAACGACAAAATTTCATTTCAACAAAAGATCACAACTGTTCAAGACCATATAGACTTTGAGACCAGATTTCTTGTGAAACAGTGAAAGTGAGATAACTCAACTCCGTGAGATTCTCTGAGCGAGTGAGTTTATACGTCCCGCCTGACACGGTATAAGTCATTTCGAGTACGGCCTTTGCAGGCAAAATTGCACATACACATAATAACAGAACAAAAAGTTTAACCTTTATAAAACACACAACACAAAAAATGACAGAAACCAAAAATTGTAAGAACTGCCGATTATAACTAACGGGAAACATGGATCCAGTATTCCAGTGGCATTGTTGCAGAGGGGTGGCTAGCAAGATGGGGGCATTTGATCTCCCACCCCTAACTTTAGGCTGTGGGAAAATCTTTTTCAACAAAAAAATTTGTCCAAATGAAAATTTAGTGGAAAAACTAATATGGTGACCACCCATAATTTCCTGTTTGAAATTTACTTGCAGCTGTCTGTCAGAATTCTGTCGGAAAATTGCAGCTTTTTTAACCCACGACGCTACTGCACACATCACTCACTAGCCACTGGTTGATATCCAGTACGAATGAGTATCGGTATTAGTTACAGTACTGCTAGAATGAATAAGCAAGTTTGCAACATGAGCTTATACCACTCCAGACGGTGTTGTATTGTACTTAAACCACACTCGAAATGCACAGACTACACAGTTGTTTGCTTTATGAATCGTGATGCACAACAACAGCCATGTTGTGAGAACAGCACCAGTGGAAGGTGAGTGTGGTTGATCAAAGCTTAACACCATCTACGAATATTTCTCAGCTTTCACCATATCAAAGACGTCATAAGTACCAATGACAATGGCATAAGATATCCTGCCACATCGTCCTTCAAAATACATGGTTACATTAAATGTGCATTCAAAGCTACTACACATGCATTAATTCACTCTAAGCATCAGAACAACTTATCGAAATGTAATCTCGACAATATATTGTTATCACAATCACTATTGCTAAACCTGTTTAGTCTTCACACACAAAGCAACATGCAAAGAATGATGTCAATCAATGCTATTCAACTGGTGGAGGTCAATCCTCCAGTGAAAGCAAAACAGACTGCCCCTCTAAATATTTAGACAACGTCCTGTTGTCTGGCCAAGATAGCCAGAATGAACGCCCAAACCCTTTTGCTAATTGAAAATCATATAAATAAAAAAGCAGAAAAAAGCCAACAATTTTCTCACTTGCTACCCAACATTCCACCAAAAGTGTCCTATAAGACTATAAATACAGGAAATTTTTTTCTGGTCTGGCTCCATCCCAAACCCAGCTGAGAAACTCATAGTCGGCAGGGGATACCCCCTCCCTATTTGTCACCCAACTCAAGAGAGAGAAAGAGAAAGAGTTTATTCTCCAAAAGCACAACGCAGTAGGAGTATATAAGCATACAATAGTAAATGACATAGGATGGTGGCCAGCAACATAAAAGCGTGGCCTGCGGCAACACATTCTCGGCACCATCACCTTAACTTTCGCCACTACCTCCCCCCTCGCCCCCCGCACAAAATTGACCGTGGATCATCGATGCCACTGCTATTGAGTGACAGTCCATCAGCGGCGAACGTTAGCCATGAAGCGGTAGCAGTACTTGACGGACGACTGACAGGCGGCAAGGTCGCGCCACGGATGTCGGATGTAGCGCTGCAGCAGCAGCAGATGTTGCACAAAGTCTGGCAGAGCCTGTTCCGTGCCTCCACTCATCGCAGTGTTCATTGCACGTGCGAACACGTCGTATGACAACTGCAGACGACCCACCACTTCTTCCATGTCTTGTCTATACAGAGCCACGCCAACAGATCTCATTAATTAGTCTGTCAACAAACATGACTATCTATGCCATATACAACATATGCTCCACTACGAAAAAAATTTGAGCATGTTGAGAGCAAAGTTAGAATAATGAAGAACGAATATCTATCATGAGTTTTACATCTAACATGCTATGTGCAGTGTTTCTCAGGCCCAGAATGTCAGCTTCATCTCAGACCCCATTGTGAAGATAACAGAGTGCTCCAGAAATCCCCTAAATTCTAAGGATAAAGGCCTGGAAGAGGAACAGGCAAAGAGGGAGATAAGGAAAAGGGAAAAGGAGACAGGTAGGGAGGGGGATATGAAGTTGCTCAAATGATGGCTTAACAAGTGGGAAAAACTATAGCTACATAATGCAATAGTGAATACACTCATATTCACTGTTAACTTCTACGTGGCATATCATTCAGGGGGTTGCCTGATAATGCAGGACCTAACATTGATGGGCCAAGAAAAATTCAGGGCCTGACATTGAAGGACCTGACAATAGCGGACCAAATAGCTCGACCTGACAATGCAGGACATGACAATGACGGACCAAACTGTGTTGCTGCATTGGTCGACAAGTTATAATCAGGACCATTGCTATGCAAGCATATCAGACGTTTTTGAATGTTATTCGCTACAGAAATTCACGGTACTTTACTAACTTACTTACGTTTAGGCACAAGGGGCAGGGGGCAATTGCCTTTTCGTTCAGTGATCAGATGTAAAAATTTGGCATTTGCAAATTGAATATACTTATATATTTAAACTTTTGTGTTCGTTTAGTGTAAGAATAAGCGATATTAAACTTTCATTTTAGTTGTAGGCCTAATTACTCTATGTCCCGGTAGTCTCCTCATTTAAAAAAAACTGCAGGGGACTCATGACCTGATGTAGCTAAGCATCACTTTGCTGCCTGGTCAACAAAGCAAGATGTAGAAAAAGGAGGTCTGTCAATGTCAGGTCCTGTATTGTCAAATCCTGCATTGTCAGATCATGCTATTCGGTCAGTCGCTGTCACGTCTTGCAATGTCAGGTCTTGCAGTTTGGTCCACCATTGTCAGGTCCTGCATTTTCAACACCTCCCTATTCAGGAAAGAAGTACACCACCTCTTAGCAAGATCACAGCAGATTTATTATACATTGAAACGTTTCAACATACTGCATAAAAACCATGTAAAATTATGCTTTAATATAACTAAAAATGCACTCCTTTATTTTGACAATGAATAAGGTCAAGCTGAACAGAAACAGTAATGTAGCCTACTCAATGTTGCTTATAACAGATGCAGGCTGCGAACTACTGATACTTTCTCTGAAACTGGTGAATGGAATGACAAACAAAATTCATACCCAACCAGCCGACAGAAACTATAAAAACATCATTTGAATATTTTTACTCAAGCTGAGCAGAAACTCTAATAGCATGTTTAAAACTATGAAATGAGAACATAAGCAACTCAAGCCTCCAAAAAGAGCAAAAACATATCTCAGTAGAAGATGTCTGAACTGCAAAATGAGAAGATAAGCATCCAAGTGTTCAAAAACACGTTTCAGTAGTGTACTTACTTATGCTTACAGACGAAGCATGTGAAAAACTTTCTCTCAAACTTGTCCTCGGTTGCAAGCGGAGCTCGACAGTTCTCACAACGATACCGAGGTGCGTCATCAAACATCTCCTGAACTATCGGCCAGTTCTCTCGGCACGCCTCACACCTGCAATGTTAACTAAAGTTATTAATTATTTAATTATTGCCAATTAATTAACTGACATCAATTGCAAGTGGAGCTCAGCAATTTTTGCAATGATATCCATTCAACAGCATCACTACATGCCACAGACTTCTTAAAATAAGAACTGACCGCTGTCGAACTTGGATTCATCAATATTTTTAGTTTTTTACTGTCTTTTCACTGCAACGTTGTCAAATGTTGTCCGATTGCTACAAAATTTTATACACACAGTGTCACAGACAATGTGAACAAATGATGCAGATTTGGTTACTGTACGATTTATACTTTCTCGTGTGTGCAAACATTGTGGCTAAACCATACGGACCGAGGTATGGTTTAGCCACAATATATGCACACATAAGAAAGTAGACATCATACAGTAACCAAATTTGCCGCATTTGTTCACGTTTTCTGTGACACTAAGTGTACAAAATTTTGTAGAAACGGACCGTGTTTGTAAAAAGTACCAATGGACCCAAGTTCAAGGATCTGAGCATGGCTACCATCAGTCCTTATTTTAAGAGGTCTATGCTACATGCACACTCAGCCAGTCAATTGATCAGTTGATCAATCAATCAACCAATCATAAAAGAATAATTAGCACAGCTACTTCAAGCATAATAGCAAAACTTTGTTCACATGATGATGTACAGGCATGACTTTCTGCAGAACTAACTAACCTTTTAACTCCTCTCAATGCAGCAACTACAAAACTTCCTTCACAGCTGTGACATTGTATATGCAGACTTAGACCGATTGCTATGATATGGCTAGAATTGAACTGTTTATTTAGCTGACTTTCCATACAGATCTGTCTACCAATGGCGATGACAAGAAACGGCCAGTTGACGTTTTAAAGTAATATATTGCAATAATGCAAAATAATACATAATAATAATTCAATCACAACTACCACATATTCATACGTTAATTGGCTGGCAAAATTCTATCAAATTTTATAAATTCTCTTATAGCAGCAAAGCAAGCTAGCAAAAAAGCATAAGCCTGAACCGCTGTTGAATGACTGCTCGTCGACTCAAGTTTCCAAGCTTCTATTCGCTGTCGTTCAACGTCCCAAGTTATCTGCTGATGTCGTCTGTAGTTGATTGAAAACGATACACTTCACACTGTCCTGAAATTACCCAGAAATTCTCAGTTGTCGACAACACCTTCCTGCCATGTCAGGATAGGCTTTGTGTCTGCTGACCTGAACCGTCACAGATTTGTTTCAATCAGCGCTTTCAGCGTTCAACGTAGTCTGTCAAAGTACGACCACACTCGTGGTTTTCAGTACGTCAATACTAATTCTTACGTGTGAAATCTAACTTTTCTCACTTAAAATACAGCATTTTACATCAGCCTATCCTTGGCTCCTCACTTCATACTTCTAATTCCTTGCAGGGATGTGGTCTCGGTCGAAACGCCTCGGTCTTTAGACAGTTTCATGAGATGTACTAACGTCTCGTCTTGGTCTCTTAAGACAAAATCCTCAACATCTCGGTCTTGGACAGATACGTCTTGGGTCTCATCTCGGGTCTCGGAGCAATATGTCTCAATCTTGGCCCAGTAGGTCTAGTCTCGGGTTTCGGGCCATTGTGTCTCGATGAGACGTTTTGTGCAGGCACGTGCCGTGCATGCTGTAGCTGCAGTTAGAGTGATACTAACCAGCATGACATTTGTGGCTCAGACATATTCGTTTACAGCGTTATTTACTCTTTCATTTACTTCTTTATCATAAAGCAGAATTATGTCGTGTGAGTCTTTTTTCGTCACAGAATGACCTAGTCGCAATGAAGATAGTGTATGATGTCAAAATGGATACTATCAGCCAAATGTAATTGACGTACAAGGCTATAATCAGCTGTAGTTTGCTAATTTCAGTTGCTTGCAAATTGCGATAAACATGTCTCATGTCTGCAGCACTGCAGTTGCAGTTCTTTAAGCCGTTAACTATTCAGTGATAATTGTCAAAATAAAGTGCAAAAACCTACAATATCACAAATAGAAAGCGCTTACCATGGTAAGAGTTAATAATTAATCCGTATAATTTTCTTTTCATTGACAACATGTTTCACCATACGTCACGAAAAACGTCTTGGCGAGATGTTGCTGCTCCCGAGAATCTCGAGTCTCGGAAGCTTTAAGGTCTCGGCCAATGTCTCGGAAGCTGCATCGTCTCATCTCGGTCTCGTCTCGGAGACATGGGTCTCGAGCCGCGTCTCAGTCTCGGCTCAGAAGGTCTCGTGCACATCCCTGATTCCTTGTAATTACCATTGTAGTTAGTGATGCACGGGTTTTTTTTAATTCTGTAGACATTTAATTCTGGCAATGTTCCAGCATTGTGGTTGATGCTTAGAAGAGCAAGCAAGCATTATAGATGTGTAATATAATCTACTAACTTCTATCTTATGCCAGCCAGTTTCTAAAACCAATAAAATATTGGTGTGCAAAGAAACAACCTTACAGTGTAAGAGTAACAACAAGAACATCAGGGCTAAAAAAACTAAGCTATATCAGTCGCAAAAAACTTCCTCATGGGACCCTACCCTAGCCTAGCCATCAGTAACTCTGTAAAAAAACCTGATTTTTTGCAAATTACATCTTCATTCTAACTATTTACTGTTAATATACATCAACTATAACACTGCTAAACTATACAGACTATTGGACAGATCTGTAAGTTTCAAAACACCATACACACAGCTGCAAGTCTTTCAATTCAGGTACACCACATAATGTACACCACAGTTTAAAAATCCTACTAGCAACAGCTACTTCAAGCTTAATAATGAAACTTTGTTCACATGATGATGTCAAGGCATGACTTTCAAAGCCTAGAAAATGTGGGCAATAATGCAATGTTATTAGTAGCAGTATTTTAATAAAAAAATAAAAAATCCTCAAATTCCCCTCATAGAAATAGAAATCAGTGACTATAAATTATTCAGAGCAGTTATAAGTTAATTACTTGCAGTTGAAGAAGTATACGCCCTTTAGCTGACTGTGTCTGAATCTTGGCTTCACCTCATAGAACAGCGGTCCATACGAGATGCAGATTTCCTCGCCCTCGGCAATGTTGCGTATTGCTCGCACGACAACCACATCATCGTAGAAGTTGAGGTCGGCATTAGGATCGCACGAGTGATTGATGAGTGACACAGTGGGATACAGTCCGACACCAACTGGCTCCGGCTTGGGTTCATCGAACTTGGTCGGACGCGTGAGCTCAATGATACGAAAAGCATTACACTGAATGATCTGCAGATGACGCAGCACAGCTCCACCTATTAGCTCCAGCTCAGCTGGAGAGCTTGCTATCTCCTTCAGAAATCCCGAAGCGACCATGATCTTCACTAAGACACATGACAGAATGGTAAACTCAAAGAGATCTTCGACGGATCTCAGCCTGGTGCTGGTGACCAGGTGGTATACGGAGTCATAACTGGAGTGGTCGTACACACCCTCGGCGCTGAAACCACACTCGTCAGCCTTGGTCTTTCTGACGGCTGATGACCTTAAGTAGGACACAAATGAATCGATGCCTTGGCGCATCACAAGACGAGCGGCAAGATGCCCGATCTTAGCACACAGTGTAGGCTTCAGGAGCTCAGCGAATGAGCACTCGGCCCAGTGGTACTGCTTCCATGCCTTGTCAGCACATTCCCTACTGCAGAACAGCCAGGTTGAACATTGCCGACATGGCACCGGCGCCTCGGTCTCCGCAAAACAATGGTAGCAATGCTTTGCCACATATTCTCCTGGTAGCATCACCGACGCAAATGGCGTTTCCGCCATGAGGACATCACCAACTTTGATATCCCGGTCAGCAACAGTGTGCCTACCAAAGCTTGCGTCATACTGTACTTTCACTGCTACAGATGCACTGGGATATTTCTCATTCGGATCTCCGGTTAGCGCTGGCACAGCCATCTTCAGACCTTCTGTCTCTATGCCTGGAGCCCGTTTGACATTAGCTTTCTGACAGTTCTTCATCTGCTTGTCGATGTTTGCCTGCCATGTTGCAGTGGCTTTTGGAGACAGACCAGCTGTGACAAGGTTGTCCAGTGCCTTCTGATAACTAGCCATTGCTTCGGAAGTGTTTCCCAGTGCCTGGTAGACAGAACCTTGCCGCTCAAACAGCTTGTAGCATGTTGTTTCCGGATAGCCATGCTCCACTGCTAGCTCAATGTCCCGGAGACTCTCAGTATAGTGCCTCAGGTGAAACAGCGCTGCCGATCTGACACACACAATGCTCCTTCCATTGACAATATGTACATCACTAATTCACTACTAAACCTAGCTTACACAGAACACAATATTCAACTCGTGCATGGCAAAACTAGATAAATACTGAAATTCCTTAACGGCACATAAAAAATGGCAGAAGTGTCACTCTGGTTTTGAAAGACCAGTTTCAAGACTTGGTGCTGCACTGTTAGCCATGGTCTTGTCTGCAAGTTTGTTCCAAGTAATTACAATCTATAAGAAACTGGTTAAACCATTCTACTAGGTCTTAGTCTTGAGCTCTATGGTAATGATTTCAAGTACTATGGTCTCGAACATGGTCGAGATTTTGATCCTGTTTACATAACCGATAAACAATATCTAGAGTACGATACGTTGAAAAAATTGAATGGCAGTACAGATACAACAGAACTGCAACGAAACCTGTTTGCATAAGCCAATGCCAGCTCATTCTTGTTGCTTCCTTTGTCCTCCTTCATGCCATTTTCAGCTGGCTTCTGCTCAACACTGGGACCAGACTCACCTGACTCGTCCTTTGCCGTGGTTTCCGGCGACGTATTTTCCACATTATCATTCTTGATCTTGTCGATTTCAGAAGTGCTGGTATCAAGCTGAGATTTTTCAGCATCCATGCTGTCAGCCTCCGTAGCAGAAGGTGCTGACAAGACACTCACATTGTACTCCCGCAAAGCCGTCAAGTAACTCTTCCGTTGAAAATATTCATTTCCCTGTAAATGGAGCAAAAAAGTATCAAACACTGAAAGCAGTACGTCTCGAAAGTTCTAAACTTGCTTCAGTTATGACTGTTATTCACCTGTAGAATTCAGATACAAAAAATCAGTATTGCTATAGCAACTGAGAAAATCTGTCACAAAAATGCCACTGGTTCGCGTATTAATCTATTATTCACTTACTGCTATCACAGTTTTGATCACCAAACAGAGATTCAATACTACCACTGTATTTATGGCAGCAACAAATCTAAGCAATGAAAACAAGAAAATAACAAACTCATAATTTACACAGTTGCCAAATATGGCATTCAATAAAAATCTGGTAAGTTTGAATACAGCAACACACTGTAACTAATATTTTAATTTAATCTTATAAAGCGCACAATGTCAGCAAGAAACTCACTGAATCTGAGGCGAAATAGAAAATAGAAATGATGCACTGTCATAACAAAATTTCTCTGCAAAACTAGACATATCTGATGGGCATTGATTCTGAGTAAAAATCGTCAGAATCAAATAAGATTCTACCAAAAATTTGATTTCCAAGTGTGAGAACAGCCACAGTGAGCATAAAACAATTTTTTCTATTTTCTAAACTTCGGCCAATTACGATCAGTGACATAGCAGAGTCCGTTTGAGTCAAGTCGGACTCCAATGAGTTCAATGAAACAAAAGGCTCCGAAAATTTGGTATTCAGAATCTGAGCATGCAAACAATAACACAAACAATTGCTAAAAAGTTAGACAACACTGTTTTGCATGTTGTTGCTAAAGAACAACTAGTTGAAATACGAAAATCAGTACGGTGCAATTACTTTCAAGTCACAGACCACTGAGATTAAGTCCAAAGGGTCCAAGTCTCCAAGTTCAAAAATGCAAAAACTTTTTTGAGTCCAACTTAAATACAGTACTACATCACTGACAATGATAGATCTGTAAAACCCTTTACTATGCAAATGTACTGTGTATTGGTTTCTATACCTTTTCTCGGTGAGTTCTTGCATTTTCCACCGACTTGCCACAGAACTCGGGCACCAGGACAATTACGTCATGAGTCGATGGCTGCCCCCACATGAAAGCAAAGCGTTCGGCATCAGTCGAAAGTTTTCCAAAGTTTGCCTTTCCATCATCACCAAGCCCACCCTGAAGTGCCTGTACCATGTACTCAACCCTTTTTGATATGAAATCAGCTGGCTCGTCATCAGGCATCTTCAGGTTTGATAAGTTGTCCATTTTCACTATGCTTCCCCGTTAAATGTGAATCACTCTCCAACTGACCTACACAACAAAACAAAACTTTCACTGCCGGTACTAATAATTTACTAAGTGTCTAGAGAGCCGACAGTCGGCCCTCTAGGCCAACAGTCAGCCCTCTAGTACGCAGCCTAGAGAGCCGACAGCAGCAGCCACCAGCATTGGGCATAGATTAGAAAGGTGGTGCTAGTGTTTAGAATTAGTGTTTACCTTATGATAGATTATGGTTTAAGACTAGGGTTGGGGTTAGGGTTAGGGTTAGGGTTAGTGTTAAGAGTTATGGTTAGGGTTAGTTATTGCAGCTTATTCAGTTTTATTAGCTATTAAATTTTTGAATTTAATATTAAATTTTTAGCATGCAAATTTAAGGATATTTCATACAATTATGTAGCCACAGATGTACACCTAAATTAAGGTTGCAAAATTGGTTATGCATTCGAATCCAGTGCTGCCAGGCTTGACTGGCTGACTGGTATGAAGGCGTGATACCTTGGCATTGTACCTTGCTAAGGTTGATCTCATCAGTAGCTACTGGCTAGCTGAAGTAAGGGTGTCTGTCTGCGGCAGTATGATGGGTTCTCATACTGCCATAGGCAGTCTCTTACGACAGTGTATTGTCAGCAGACTGTCGGCCCTCTAGTACGGAGCCTAGAGGACAGTCGGCTCTCTAGACATGGCGAATAATTTACCATAGCCGTATCAAAGATTATACCTGTCCTGAAAATTCACGACAGATAGCGAAAATTAACTACTTATTTTCCGTGAATTTTCATGGAAGCATCTGTTAACTTCTGGATATATGTCGTGAAAATCTATGTACGGAAACGTACAGCTGAGGAAACAAATGATTAATCACGCTATTAATGATTTAAAATTGGCTATGGTGAAAAATGAGCATATTGATGAAACTTAACTTGATTCTTTCACCACAGCTGCTTCCAGCCTTAAGCAGCCTATGGTAGTTACTAGTTAGGCCTAGTTGAGGCAAAGTGGAAATTTTAATGTTATTTTGTTGCATATTAATGTCTGCCATACGCGCGGTCTGTCAGTGAAAAAAAATGCAAATTGGTCAGTGTGGGGCGAAAATAGACAGAGTTTAGTGCCATGTTTTTACTTATTTGCATGTAGTTTATATATTTTAGAAAAATAAGATCTTTGATCCCGTCAGTGTGATGCCCCAGTCCTGGGGCCCTGCCGACTAACTATCCAGATCCAGATTTGAGACATCAGCTGAAAAGCTGTAGCCGCTTACCAGTGATGTGATCAGTTACATTTTTATGCTGCTAGCTGTATAGCCTAAATTTTTAGTTGAAGCATATCCAATGAAAAACAATCTGGTATCGATTCTTTTAGGTAACACAAAATGCCTACTTCTGGACGATGTTTAACAGATTAGGCCTATCACCGAGAACAAAGTTCTACACTTATTTCGCTACGGGCGGCGGGGGCAAATGTTTAGGAGTGAAAGTTCTAGAATCCCGTTAGCCTCGTCCCGAGGCTGCGTTTATGCCTATAATCTCAGTAATCTCTTGTTACAAATCCGGTTCTTTCAGCTTTTGCCTGCCCAGATTACGATAGCCATCTTAGCTCACAATCACGACATGAAAACATTTCATAAGACCTCGCTGCTATACTTCACTTTCAACCACGTGCATCAACGACTGTCATGTCGGATACTCTACTAACCACCCACAGTACATGACCTCACAGCCAGCCTGCCTGCAGCGTGTGTGGCCAGCGGCTTGGACCTAAAAATAGCATAACAGGTCAGTAGAGCTGTGCCAAGTTGAAAATTGCTCATATCCGATACTTGAAACTCGAAAACTGAAAGTTAGTTAATAATGAAATCATTGCGCACTCAGAAAAAATCACTGTACCTTTAAATCCCGAAACGTAGTTACAAAAATGTACCGTAACCGATTAGCTTATAATTCTTCAGAGATGAATTTGCGATAAACTATGCAAGCTCAATCAACGTGCTCTAAAAATCATCAAAATCCATTATCTGTTCATAACTTTGAGAGATAAGCTGCAACGGTGCAAGTTGAGAACGGTAATCTTCAGTAAGAACTGTAAAAAGGCCATGAGTCTACGTAGCCTGTTACTGCAGTACGTTAATTAAAGTGTAAAATATATTGATGTCAATAAAATATTAGGCCTACAATTTTTCAGGTAACGGGCGTCAAATCATAAATGTAAAAATACTCGATACTTTTAAACTCGGTATAAAAAGGACTAATGCACTGCAGTCTCGAAAAACATCCCACTTTATTTTGTAATTGTCCATATAGGCCCTCTCTTTGACAAACATTAACCGATTTTCATTTTTTACTGGTACACTCTCCGGACAATTAGCCATAAAGTGGTTATTGAACACCGTAACTGTGTGGTTACACTATCTTGTGAAATATAAATGCAAGAAAAAACTAACAATAATATAGGCAGCAGCCGTGTTCGAGGATGAAAGACACTTTAGACCAAAATCGCGATGAATAATCTGTAGGATGCTACATGGTATTAGAGCCGTCTTTGTGGATATCTGGCGTGTTGGACTGTGTATATTGTTATGGCCTTCGTGGTTTAGTAGGCCTACCAGACTACCAGTTCATCCACAGTGGTCACGTTCTCTTAAGTATACCTGCATGTGTTATTTTGATGGCTTTGGTCAGTGCTTCCTGCTTTCCAAATCTCTTCAGTAACGTGTTCAGTCCTTTTTCTTTTGCTGTTTATTCTCAAAAATTTCGTCAGAATTCTCCGCGAGCTGTATTTTTGGACCCGTATTAGTTCTTAGTCAAAGCCTTGTCGTCATTGCTGAATGCATGTTACAATTCCGGTGAACGTATCGTCGCTGCATTAAAAATGCACAATAATATTCTCTGCTTTTGTTAAAAAGTTTAAAAGCAAAAGAGATGTATTAAAAACTTAACATCAGAGTGTGCCAGTAAAAAAAAATTGAAAATCGGTCAATATTTGACGAAGATATGGACAAAGATATGGACAATTAAAGTGGAACGTTTTTTGAGACAGTATATAATAGACTAATAATCCACTAAAACTGCATAAAAACTTTAGGTATGAGCCTAGGTAAACCAAGATTGTACGTTATACAATGATCATGACTGATAGGCATACCAAACCTGCGTGACGGCCAAGGTGAGTTGTGGAGATCGAGAGCTCAGTTCTCTATGAAGCAGTTAAAATGTAGGCCTAATTACCGACTGTGACAATGATCGAGACACTGTAACAGCCAAATGGTCGGGAGAGGCAATGCGATGTAAAAGCGACGGCGGACGTCGCATGCGAGGCCTAAGCCACGCAACGACAACGTGACATAGGCCCTATTGTACGTTGATTAAGATTTCACAAAATCTTTTCACTAAGGAGGCTATACAGTTTAAAATATGCTAACGTAAATTTTGTAAAGCGATATTTTGCGTATTTTTAATAAATTATTTTGGTCGCCATTTGTAACATCAGAAGTGCACTATAGGTAGCTCGGTGGTGTAACAGTAGGTCGGATATCGGACTTAAGATCCAGAGGTCGTGGGTTCGACTCTCAGTCGGGTCACTATCAAGTGGTTGCTACTTGGATGGGTGACGTCTGGGCACAGGTAGGCTAAACAATCTCGGTACAAACAACACCAAAGTCAACTCAGCTTTTCATCCCTCTGGGGTAGGTAAATCGAGTAACGGCCTGTCTGGCTGGGGTTAAGGCGGGGCGGAGCGCGTTCACCTGTGTCGGGTGACAGGCTGACACCTGACACTGGGTGATCCAGTATGGCAGGTGACGCTCCGTAGCTGTGCAATGGGGTTTTTTATTTAGAGCTATAGGCCATCTTTAATATGTTAAAAGTTAAAACTCTTACGTCGCCTACGTTTGGTTGATGACCCGATGACCCCTTGCTGTCCCACGTCCCTGCAGCTACTGGTGATGCTGTGGAGCCAAAGTCGACGTCACAAAGCTTAGTCACAGATCACTACACACATTACAAAGAGCCTAGCTGTTAGGGTGGGCTGACCGTATATAGGCCTACCGCCTATATGCGAAGGCCAGCGTTCGACTTCCGGTGGCGGTAAAGAAAGCGCTTTTGCACTCCCAGAGTGACCACAGTCTTATACGCACTATATTGACGCTATATCATTAACGTTAGGTACCTGTATATATTATATACGACACGGTAATTCGGCGCGAGTGGGTGATGGCTGTAAGCAGCAATTTTGCATTTTTGCATTCAAGATTGCTGCCAAACCGCGGCAGATAAAGACATGGTTAGGCCTACTATTGGTAGCCTACAGGAACTTTTCATCACTTATTCAACGGCACTGTCACCAGCCCCTTACGACGTACTCTTTGGCTTACAATACATGCGTTACAAACGACAAACAAAAGTGCGACTGGTAGTACAGTCGGCCGACTGTTCGAAATTTCGTAAAATTAATTATTAAAGAAGGTCGAAGAGAATTTGCGTATGCCAACCAATAGATAGGCCCAACCAAAGTCGCAATGTAAAGGGCTTATAATACCGTTTATCTTATAACCAGCATGCAATGAGTCGACCTTTACGCTCAGTACGTAAGAAGGTCAATGAGAACGGATGAGACTGGATGGTTGCGTGGCTGTGTTTGAGCACTGAACTCTATTGCGTGCGGGTTTTCAATTAGTCCGTCATGACAGCTACAGCGACTGGCGCCTGCATTCGTTGGCATCATTTCCCGGCGTCGTGCTTGTTACCTGGCGCAGGCTTGGAGGCGCTGTAGTCTCATACCTGTCATCAGCAGCAGTCTTGACATTACCGCTGCTGATTTGATTTCACATTCACACCTGTAGGCTAACAGTGTAACATACTGTTACTGACGTTATCAAAGAAGATGTTATGCTAGGCTTGCCGTGGATATGAAATTTCCCATCCATATCGATATCCATATCCACAGATTTTCTGTGGATATCCATGGATATATCCATATCCACAGACGTCTATCCCACGCACATGAAACCCCCAAATTTTTGTAAAATACAGCAATGCAAAAGCGTCCATTCCCCCCACAAAAACAACACGACGCAGACATCTTCCTTTTAAAATTGTTGAAAAATCAATAAAAATAAAAAATAAACACACATTTGCATTGAAATACGATCTTAGTTTAGTATGTCCCATGCAACATTCGCGAAAATCTACATAATTTTATTGACGCTGTTTTTGGCCGACCGTTAGGTCGAGCCTTGGGTACGATGTGTCGTATGTCTGTCCTCCGTCTGTACGTAACGCATGTATTGTGACTAAACGGTATGTCGTAGGAAGTCGGCGACGGTACCGTTGGATAAAGCGATGGCAACTTCCTATATACTGTCAGAAGTAACCGTGTATCTATCTGCATCAGTTTGGCCGCAATTTTGAATGCAATGTTGTTACCTGCGGCCGTCACCCATGTGCGCCAAATTACCGCATCGTATTTTGGTGTTTATTTTAAAATTCGATACAGCAGCGTCACCATAGCGTGTACGGGACTGTAGTTACTATGGGAAATCGCCTTTTTTCCGCGACCCGAAGTCGGACGCAAGCTTTCGGATAGGTGGTACGGTCGGTTCACTTTAGCAACAGCTCGTTTCTTAGACGCAGATTGCATTCATGTATGCCTACATGTATAACGTAAAGTAAACCCTTTTAAAAAACACTTGGCTTGTACTTCCTACTAACATTAAATTAGTATGCAAAATGTTTGTAATTTTGTTAACATTTGATAAATTCAACTGCAAATAAACTCACAAATGGATATACCTTCTGTTGCACAACCAACAGTATTAAAGCACGGAAAATTAAGATTTGTTGCTACTATGGTGCTTATAAATTAATTTAGGCTAACTGAGTAATGACGTGCTGATGTCAGTGATTATTCTTTTGACTCAATAGCACGAATAAACAAGAAAATGTAAAATAAGACAGGAAAATGATTTACAAAGACAAAACATAAATTATAAGTAGTCAATTTAATTAGCAAGTGCGCCAGCATAATATCCATGGATATATCCACAGGATGGCTTAAGTCTGATGTTTACACATGGATATATTCTATCCATGGATATCCATATTTACGGCAATTAAAGCCTGTGTATGCAGTAGGGGGAGGGCCTGTACGGTAGGCCTATGCATGTTGATGCTTCTGCATGGACACGATTATTCACGACTTTCAGTTGCGGAGCTAAAAGCCTGTTGACGTTGATGTAAACTTGTAACGTATAAACGTATCTAGGGTCTAGCAGCACCAGAATTTGTGATTTTGTACATGACAGCAAGTCTTGTATACTTAAACATTTTTATTTCTGTTTTTTAATCGACGTAACCGTTACGTGAGCAAGACCTATAGTAGTCTACTTTCTGTCAGGTTTTCAAACTTGCAATAAATTAAGGAGAGAAAACGTTACGTGCGATTAGGCAATTGAGCTGACGCCGCGACGGAGTCGGTCGGTAGCAGTGGAGACCGCTAAAGCTGCTGCTGCTGCTGCTGTACCGTTGAGCTGCTGATACGTATGCTGGTCAATTAATTATTAACGGTGCAATCACGCGCTGGGCACCTGATTAATCAATTGCCTTCACAACTCCAGCCCTTTCACGGTTTCGCCTAGGCCTATAGTCTTCCACGGTGCACAGTGCAGAGCTATAGCCGGCAGCGACTACATACAGGAAGAGAATTGTTGAGAGTTATTTAAACAATGCATCAGGGGTCCGGTTTTTAAGACACAATGTAGAAGTACCCCGTGGTACATTCTGTTGAATGAGAAATCGATCTGTCCCATTGCCGAACCATAGAACCTGCTACGTTTGACTTTACGCTATGACATTTTACAGCCGTCGTCGGTCCCTAAAGTGATCCCGTGCAGTGACCCCAAACTTATAGGCCTACTGTCAGCACGATCATGATCGGTAATGCGACTATTGCGATCTCTGGAATTATGCTTCCTACGATCGATATGTGGTCACTTTCAGCGAACCGTCAACCATGTTGGCATGTTTAGCTTTTATTTTCACGCATCATCAAGCACATCAGACAAACAATGTGAGGCTACGTATACTGTGATAGGTTTAGGGGTCTACGTACGCAGAGAGCGCCATTAATTCTTATAACTTATTATTATGTTCGGCACCGTTAATCGTGTACTCGTTTTAGTTGCTACCTAGCTGGCTCTTGCGGTTGAATTAAACAGAAATAAACCAGCTGACATAATGACCTATAAAATTGAGTTCGCGGTTCGCCGCTAGAGCGCAACAAAATATTTCGCGAACAACGTTTGCCATCTCTTTACGACGTTCCGGTCAGCAAAGGTGTCTACCTTCTTGAGCCCTTGGTGCAACCTTTCTTCCTTCTCTTGTTTTCAGTCCGCTCTTTTCTCTTCCCTTTCTTCCTTTTCATTTTATTGTGTTTTCGTGTTTTCCCGTTTCTCTACCGGCGGCCTTTTTGATAAACCTATAGCGAGTCTAGGCTATAGGAAACGCAGAGCGCTTGCAGGTCTACCGTCGTATTCGAACATTCCGGCTTTTTTCCGCACCTGAAAAACGCATTTGGAAAAAACGGCTGGTATAATTTCGGTCTATAGGCTTAATAATAAAAACTTTTCTGTCGAAGGGCTAAAACAAATTCCCCCGTTAGGCCTACCTTTAACACTGACGGAACATTTGCATGTACGGTTTACGTTGTCGGCGTTATCTACAGATTTCGTAGGGTGTGACTTCGTAAACGGTGTGACGGATATATACCGGCGCCCGCCATGATTGCGTGACGGTTTCTACCCCTCATTACGCAATTGACGATTTATGTACGTACATGGCAGGGAAGTGGGTAGACTAGACGCTGCTGGAGAGAAAGCATAGTTGTAAATCATGATTAATCGTATAAGGTACAGTAACCGATAAACATCGTGGAAGATCCAAAAATCCTGGTAAAATACTACTGGCTACGGTTATTCTAACGATCGCCTTTATGACGATGGAAATAAACAGCCAAGACGTAATTTCATAAGTATGACATTAAGACTGACGCTGATACACCACTAAAGACTGCACTGAAATACTTTCCTAGGCCTACCTCACCCCCATTATGTACATAGAACGTAACGCTGCAGATACGAAAAAAGTGTATGAATCGTCATATTACCGCGCGCCATGCATGTAATCGAACCATTGTGCTATGTGTGTGTGTGTGGTCCGGACCTACCGCATTGCTTGCCTGCTGCCGTGTGACGATCGATCTATCGACAGATCAGGTCATCCGTTGGTCAGATCGATTATATACCTCGCTCGCTCGTTGCCACCTTCGTCGTCACTGCCGCCCTAGTTGTTCATCCGTGCGATGTATTGACGACGTCGACGACTTGACACGTGACCCCCAAGCACACCACCACCAGCGCCGCGGAAATCACTCCGTGGAGGCGATCTTTTTCTACTCTGCCCTTCTGTCCTTTTTTGTTTTTTTTTGCTCCCGTTTTTTGCACTTTCAAGTCCAGCTGCGAATTACTGTAAGTTTTCCCATTTCGATGTCAGTAAAAATTCATATACAAAATTGTGTAATCTTGCGATCAATTTACTAAAATTTTTGCTACATTTTGAGACCGAAACTGAATATTTTGTCACTTGCACATGAATGACTCGATCAATTTGTTTTTTTACTCCTCGCGCGCTACGTTCCTAACGTAGCAAAGAAGACTATATAAGATCAGTGTAATGTTGAGGACCGACCGACGACCGACCAACGACCGACCTCTGTTCCTGGAAGAGCCTTCCTGAAAGAACTTCAAACGGCCATATCTCCATAACGGTGCTAGATAGACGCATGGTCACTATGGACCACCCATAGGAAGTCGACCCCCGCGAGTCGAATGGTCACGTGACCGATGACGTCACGTGATCCCAAAAGGTCAAGGTCGTGGCCCCGTTATCTTCGTTACCATGGCAATGATATTTGGCTATTTGCGGTGTGAAAAGAAGGGAACTAAAAAGCAGTTGAAAGAATACTGGAGAAAATAATGCCCGCGAGGAGTACATTAGATTGGTCACAATCTAAAATATTTCTTGTACTTTTCTTTTTGCGTGTATAAAATTACGATCTGCACTAAGATTGAACCAGACGCCGAGAAACAAAAATTGGCTCACTTTACGTTTGCAAAAATCATCAGGAATTAAGCCAAACGTGCCTGTGTGATTGTTTCTTGCAAGCTTTTGGTCACGGGGATAATCGGGGCGCCTTGAAGGACACTGTACGCCGTCTGCATGCTGGACACAGCCATAGACAGCAGGATGGACAGACAGACAGACAGACAAATACTTATGACGATCAATCATCAAACAAGTAACTGCTACTAAGATGCATCGGCTAGCCAGTCAGTGACAGTTATACCCTGTTTACACGATCGAGCAAACATCGAGAAGACATCGAGCAAACCTCGAGCAAACATCGAACTGGCTCGTTTCGCTAACAGATAGCCAGCTTGTCGAGCCAGCTCGTCGAGGCAGCTTGATCGTGTAAACGGAGTATTACACATCTACTGATTGGCTGATTCAAGCTAACCGGCAGCGGCCGGCGGTTCTCGATTTCTGGTCAATGTCGAAGAAACGGATAGAATGCAAAATATCTTTAGTCGTCAAAAAAGCTTTCTGTTTTAAAACAACTAGAATAAAAAAGAAAAAAATTACTGTTAATACCGACGGTTTGGCTTTGTTTCCATTTTTGATCGTTTATAAATTAACTCTTAACGATATAAATTCAACGTTATACAGCAATTTGAAAAGAAACAGACAAAACAAACTTGATTATAAATAATTATACTATTTGCTTATATCTATAATTAATTATAATTTACTTATTTTTACGGACGTTTAATCAGAAATCGAAAACAGTGACACAAATTAACAGACGGTTAAAAATAGTGGTAGGGCATATTGCTGTTGCGAAATAAAACAAAAGCCTGATAAGCGGTGAAAGACACCCAGAGGACTGCGGAATGATTGTTGAATAAGACGATGAAGTTCGTTTTCAGAAGCAAGTCATGGACAGGTGAATTGAGCCGGAGTAGATCCGATGAACCCTGGCGTTGTGCAGTGGTCAAGTCGGCAATGATTGCGGATTAGCTTCGATCACTTGTGCTGACCCCCAGAGTGACTTGCCTCAGTAAAGACAACCATCACACGGCAGGGCCGTATCCAAAAACTACCCTGCCTTTTCCTTTCTCTTCTTTCTTTCTCCCTTTCTGCCTCCCTATTTTCCTCCTCTCTATTTCTCTCTCTTCTCTTACATTCCTTTATCTCCGCCAACGTAAACGTGAACGTAGTGAACATTGGAGGAGATTATGAAATCGGTCGTTCTGTCCGTCATTTTGTCCGTCGTTCCGTGTGTGTGTGCGTGTGTCTGTGTGTGTACATGTCTTTGAGGTGCCATATCTCCATAACGGTGCCAGATAGACGCATGGTCACAATGTAGTAGTAGTAGTTGTTGTTGTTGTTGTTGTTGTTGTAATGTTTCAAATCATACTTGTCATCTCGCTCTTTCCGTGTCCGCTGCTCTGGTAGTCTGTCTTCCCCGCATGGTTCTCTCTATGGTGTACCTCAAGGCTCTGTTCTTGGTCCTTTACTATTC
>Ga0056128_1000620_pt1 | contig 33450 bp, 22 predicted proteins | sample WorMetLIZISLAND2_FD_71113 | JGI IMG/M metagenome (GOLD analysis project Ga0056128, IMG submission 71113) | Marine gutless worms symbiont microbial communities from Max Planck institute for Marine Microbiology, Germany - Olavius geniculatus... ...
CCTTGTGACGTCATTGTTACGTCATACTGTGTTTATTTACTTTGTTTACCAGTAATAATTTTTAGAATAAATCGTTTGATATGGGCAGAATAACAAAGGATGATCGCTGTTTGATCATGGACTTACGAACTGAGAACTGTTTTGCTAGGTAATGTGGTCACACAATAAAGGTGCGGTGGGTAAAAGAACTTTACTTTTACGCGCCATAAATTTCTGCTTGTAACAGTGAAAGAATGGTTAAAATCGGTGCTGAATTACCGAAGTTATCCCAAAAATAAAATTGGGTATCCGTTTTTTGGAACACCTTGTACAAGACGACTCGTAAGTCGTAAACGTACGCACAATATCCATACACTCGCAGACAAAATAAAGCAAACATCTTCGTTGTCTTTTTGTGACAATCTTGGCAAGCGTGAACTGTATGTTTCTAAGGCCTCAGCAAAACCTACCATGCACTGTGCCTCCTGTACTAGCTGTCGTCGGAATGTCTGTCTGTCACTCTGTCCGTCTGTCACGCAAACGAGAATCACGGAGTCTCCACTTTTGGCTTCCTAGAGAAATCTAATTTCACTCCGTATCGAAATAATAAACCATTTATTTTAAATGCTGCTGCAATGCCTTAATATCAAGTTTAGCAAGGTAGTGCAGCAGCATATTTATTGCAAAATGGTGAATTATACAATACCTCGTTCTGCAGTTTATCGTATACAGATCAAACGTGTAAAAATTATTTTGTCAAATTACAGTAGCCTACAGCAACGCTGCGCTCTAATTTAGACTTAATATGTTAATGCAGAAATGTCACCACAGTGACCAAACATTTTTTTGTGTCGACTCTGTTGCAAGTATGGCCTAACCAACAATATTTCGGCGATCTAAAAGTGACAATGTTGCGAGAGAGATGCTGCATGGAAATTGGAAATCATACAAAAATAGGGCTATAGGGAAATAGGTTGAAATGGAAACGGCAAAAGTGCTTCTCGCACGTAGCCTACACTCATACCAGCGATCGGTCAGCGATTGTGTAATACAACTATAATATCGGCGTCAGTGGCGTAAACGAAGTGGGGTTTAAACGCCAAGGCCCTAATTTTGGACTGCTGATTCTAAAAATAATCAAAATTGTTGCCACCAGATCTCATATCTTTAAGCAATAATGCAGAAATTCGATTTCCATACCCCTTTAGAGGAGCTCTCAGCGCTCCTCCAGATCCCTTAGGGGCCCTACTTTTAAAAACAAAAAAAATGGAGAAGGAAAAAAGACGGAAGGAGTAAGAGAAAGAGACAGAAAAAAATAGAAACAAAAAAACGAAAAAAGAAAAGGAAAGGGAGCGGAGATTCCCAATTCACATTTTTCGCTACGCCACTGATCGGCGGCGAATAGACTTTGTCGCCTGCTCTAAGATGTTTGTAAAAGTCGACAGCCAGATCAATTCTCCCTACTCGATGCAGGAAAACGATTACTCCTGGCCTATCATTGTATTCTTTGGCAAGTACCAATAATTGCATATCACTCGTGCTATCATTGTATTCGGCTTGCATTGTCCTGTCGATCATTCGGCACTCTCGAACCGTCGCAGCCGTCTTATTCCGTGAAATCTGACTACGGAGAAATTATGTAACGCAATTATTTATACGCCACGTACGGCATGGGGACAGTGAAATGTACCGGCGCCTTATACAATGTTGACAGTATATCTATCATGATATTTTATTTAATCATGCACAAATCCTTAGAGCGGAGTCGTAAGGTAAATGAAACAAAAAATTGCAATTTGTCAACAGATAGCTGTGAATTTCCGACCGAGAAAATTATGGGTGTTCGAAATTTCAACTTCACCTTTAAATTTTCCCCAAACGAAAATTTTTAGCCCCAAATTTAGCATTTTTGGACTACAGCCCAAAATTGGCAAAAAGGGTGATTGCTCACGCTACGACACAACTTCATCCTAATCGTATGATTATATCAGTTGAACGCTAATAAAGCTGAAGTTTTTAGATAAAAAGGGTGTTTTATGCGCTGAGATAATGTCTTCGGACTGATCCTTTAATGACTCGACACCAGATTCTCGCAACCGAAAGTAAAAGGTACATTCATGTAAAACGTAAAAAGAGAAATACGGGACCTAAAACAGACAACAATTGTTGTGTACTTGATCTGTCATAAGAACTTGCTTACCGAGCACACCAAGTGCAAGTCCACCCAGAGCTATTCCCATCGCGTTTCCTCTCTCTCTGTCGTCAGTGTAGCGATCAGCAAGCATCCCCATTCCTACAACGTTTACTTATACCCAGTTTACACGATCGAGCAAACATCGAGCAAACGTCGAGCAAGTGTGTTCAAAATACACGTGCTATTGCTCGACGTTTGCTGCTATATGTTAGCTGGACGATCCAGCTCGATGTTTGCTCGATTGCGTACATGGGGTATTACTTTTATTCTCACAAAACATGCAGCAAATACAACAAATGTATCCCCATATACTTTTAGAACAACTTTTTCCATTAGTGCTTTATACAAATTTTGGGAAAGAATAATAACTGCAAACATCTCACTCTGCGTTATGTCCAGGCCAAACTGTTCCCCGGAGCGTATAATCAAACCAAAAGCGATAATCTGGCTAATTAGGGGCTATGCTTGTCAGAAACCCTGCCCTGATTATCGTCTCTCCATTCTGCATAGCTGATATGCCGATCATTTAAAGTTTAGTCTTTGTTATCTTCGTTAATTTGTCTCGTCAACATTTTGCTTTTTAAAGTTTTTTCTGTACTAATATCGAAAATGGTCAAATCAGAAATAATGGTTGATTACTGATTAGTCGATGTGACAGTTCAGCTGTCTTTTTTGCATCATAATCTCTACAAGTTAAAGCAGCTGCTTTGTGGCAGTACGCTTAAGCATGTTTTTAAACTTAGTCATAAATTAAGTAAAACAAAAAAACTCATCAATAACATGTAGACCTCTATATAGGCCTATAAAGAACTGCTGGCGCTTTTTCTATTTTAATTACAACAACAACGTAACAGGTGTAGTGTTTGACACTCCGTGAGGTGGTAAAAAGACTATGGAGACATCTTGCAATATATTATAATTAGCTCACCGGAAACGCTAGAGCAAGCAGATCCGATGCCTTGAAGAGCTCTGGCTATAAATAGAACAGTGAAGTTTTCTCCGAGCGCAAAAACTGCAATAAAAACGACAAACTCCTCGATCAATTTACTGTCTTAAAAACAACACATGATAAGTATTTATCATTTGTTTTATTAAAAATGCGCACAAAGCAAACGTGAATGCATGACTAACAATACAATGAAGCTAACTGCTAACTACTAATGACAGTAATATAAAAACCGATAGAAAGTTAAACTAAAAACAATAGCTAATCCAAGAAACACAACAGAGAGTTGATACCTATAGTTACTATGACATCAGGTTACTATTTATAGGCCTATTTATACAAACATCGCATAACAAACGAATTACGAAAAAGACTGAAACGCAGCCAATAGACCTATCGGAAATTCTTCGATTGGCACAACAGTAAAAAATGGAAGCTTTTCTGTACTTTATTGTTTATCAAAGACATGCAATTTTTTGCTGTTTACGCACATTTTACATTAAGTTCAGACGTTATTTACGCCATTTCGTTCCCAAATTAGGAGCCTATGCGTGACAGACGGACAGACGGACAGACGGACCGAAAAGCGAACAGGCAAAACGCGAAATGCGGCCTATAAGACGGCTGCATGACGATAACGGCGACAAAAGTTAAGTTCACGCAACGTTAGTATAAATCACAAAAAAGGCAATATACTTACTTATCGTCGAGATAAACATGATGACGAAACCGGTGAACATCGGGATGCTGTATCCGATTCTGCAACAAGACGTCATTATTTAGCTCATTGACAGCGAGAGTCAAATACAGACTTCAATTTCGTAACTTTTTTCACCAAATCAACAGTGGTATAAAATTTATTCATGTGCTTTGTTAATTGCAGTGCATATCCTACAAGGTAAGTCTCAAATTCGGTAACATAATGGCTTCATTCAGTGTCGCAATCAGCAACTATTTTCAGACGAATGGTAATAAAGACATAATCAAAAAGTCAAACTTCAAACCCATCGCCAGCACCTACATCAGTTTGTGAACCAAACTGGCATTAGCGACGGGTTCAAAGTGTACTGCTGAGTTATGACATGATTTCAATGGCTTTCGTTTTCGACAATTTTCTAAACTTTGCACATTTATTATAATGCACAAATAAACTTAAAACTGGGACACAGATGCGATACAAAAACAACGACAAATTTGTACTGCCGTTCAAAAACCTCCAAATTAAGCATACGAAAACAAATAAAATAAAAACACCGAGAACGAAAGTCAAAGAGGGACCCACACCAAGAAACAAACCTAGAAAAAAGTGGATGGACAACATCCAAGAAAACTGCTCGTAAATGGGACTATCACTGACTGAGACGGAGAGACAAAACAGATGGAAATTTGCTGTACAACAGTTGGGCTGCTAGAACGCGTCGACCACGTCTTCGTCGTCAAGGCATTAAGTAAGTAAGTAAATCAAGTTTAAGTGGCTTGGTACTACAATATGTCTCAGAAAAAAACAGTCAAAATTTGTTTTTTCACAACTTAGTCAAATGTTTACTAAATTTGATAATTTCTGGCGCGAAAATGGCCAAGACGATAAAATCATGTAATGTGCACTCATTTTCCACCTCACTTAATTTATGTCAATGCACTACCGTGTGAAACATAAATGTTCCAAATTCTTGCATAACCCTGAGTTATTTTCCATTTAAACGCTGTAGTGACTTAATTGAGCACAAAATAAATCTCAATGTAAATTATTTAGCAGAATTCTAAGTTTGGCTTGCAAATCATCAGAATTTATGTCCAAAGTGAACCCCGCATACATAGACAATCGTTTAGATGCAACGCCACTGGCTGATAGCGGAATCAACAAACGACTGATCAAACGGCATTCACTTATCGAATAGACGTGTTTTAAGCTCATCAGTCAGCTATTTTGTTGTCTGCTGTTTTTACCATAAAATATTTAATACCACAAAATTATTAAACCACGTGGCACCCTCTGTTGAATTGATGATGCAAAGGTAAGCAATCCGATACAAATAACCATCGCGTAATGTAACAATTTGGAGCATGTGTATTTCACACGGTAGTGCTTTGACATAAATTAGGTGAGGTAGTAAATGAGTGAACCTTACACAATTTTATCGTTGTGGCCATCTTTATGCCATAAATTATTAATGTTGGTGGAAATTTGACGAAGTTATGACAAAAACAATTTTGACTGTTTTTGAGACACGGTGTATAACGGTTACTAAAACTTGCGATCACGAGGTCGCTAGTTCGACTGCCGGTCGTGTCGTTATCAAGTGGTTAGTACTAGGATGGCTGACTGTGTGCGGAGAAGTAAATAAGCTCGATATACAACCAACACCAGGGCCAACTCGGTTTTCTATCTTTCAGGGGAGACAAATCGAGTACCGGTTTGTCTGGCTGGGGTTATACATTTTTTACTCCTAGCACGCTACGTTCCTAACGTAGCGAAGAAGAGTGAGATCAGTGTAATATTGAGGACCGACCGACCGACCGACGACAGACCACTGTTCCTGGAAGAGCCTTCCTGGAAGAACTTCAAACGGCCGTATCTCCGGGAGTCAAATGGTCACGTGGCCGATGACGTCACGTGACCCCAAAAGGTCAAGGTCGTGACCCCATTATCTTTGAGGCCATATCTCTGTAACGGCGCCAGATAGGCGCATGAGTTGAGGCATAACAAGACAAATGGCAACTAGCGTCATCGACCATTATTGGAAATTTTTTTCCTTGTTCCTAAAATCGGGCAATTTTTATGAACTGCGGGGAGACAATTTCCAATAACGATCTCGACGCCAGTCACTATTAGTATAATATTAACCGGGTCTCAATTAGACGCCGGGTCTCTATCACAAGTTGAAAGAAACGAAAAAGCTTTTTAAAAATACAAAAGAAAATGATGCGCGTGAAGAGTACATTAGATTGGTCACAATCTAATAGGGCCTAATATTTTTTTGTAAGCAAATACATTTATAAAGCGCACAATGTGGACGAGAAACCCGCCGAATCTGAAGTTTGGCGAGTACTGTGGCAAATAACGCTGTGTAATTGCATAAGACACGTGACGTTCCATAGCTCTGAGCTGGGTTTTCTATAAAGAGCTATATTATTTAACCATTTCATCATGTATTTTGTAGCCAACCTGTTGGTGATCGGGCCGACGAATGGGTTGGTGATGAGCTGCAGAATCGCTTTGGATGCAAACATCAGACCGACGATCATGTTTTCATTCAGGATGTCTCGATGTCTTTCCTCCATCGAAGTGCTGTCGTTACTGCCCGCCGTAGTCTCTGGCGTCGTGAGCTCTTCACCGTAATCATACGTATCTGTACCCGAGCCATTTATTTAAATCGAGCAATATCGTTTATAAACACACAACAAACAATACACAACACAAAAACACACACAGTAAAACGCAAATGAAACATTAAGAAACTAAGTAACGAATACAAACCAAAACCTTGAATTAAAACCAGGATGGCATCAACTTCATCGACCCAACTCACCAAATAACTGACCCAACCCAACCCAACTCATACCCATTACCCAACTCGACCACTATGCAACAAACAACAATCGGCCAGACGTCTTTGATGATAATGATGTGTTACCGTCATCTTGATACTCCTGATCGTCCCCATCTTCATCTTCGTCGTCGTCATCGGTGTCGTACCAAAGTCCTTTATCTCTCAGCACCTTCTGGCGTCGCTCCTGGCTGGTCGTGTTTCGGAAGCATATGACTCGCCGACGTCCACTCCCACCACGGGAGTACGATTCTGCTGCCACGGTCGACCACGGCCGCCCACCACCATTATTCCTCCCCTGCTGACCTTGACCCTGGCCCTGGCTCGGGCCTTGACCCAGATAGTCGTCAGTAGGTGCGACCAGGTAGCAGTGGGGACGGGTAGTTCTACTCTCCAGGCTGCTTGGACGCGTTGTTGTAGTTGAAATGCTGCTTAGGTCCACCTCGTCCGGGTGTGACAGCTTGAACAGAAAGTTCGGAATTATTGGCACTAAATACCGCACACGCACACATGCCAGTTGTGACTTTTTATGACTTAGCCTACTTTCCAAATGCTATATCTGGTCGACAAAGTAGAGAAAGTCACGAGTAATGTTTAACGGTTGGGTTAGTCCTTGAGCTTGACATAGACGTATGAGTGGAGGCTTCTCGATTGCTAAACCAGATGCACCAAATCTTGATTTAATTCTCAGTTTTATACTGTTGTTCGATAAAGCGACTTAAAAGTTAAAACAAGTGCCTGAGTTGTAGAAAAAAGTGCCTGTACTCTCAGTAATTGGCGTCGAGGAGTAAAGGGTAAAAGTGTAAACGATTAGAGAACTTGGAGAAGCTTAATGAGCGGACAAAGTGACAGAACAAAACTAAGCTAAACTGAAATAAAACAAAATTAAATAAAATTTCAGTTCAGATCATGTCGTGTATTTTTTGTTTATTTCTATTCATTTCATTTTCGTCACTCTCAACACACATTTACGCGGATGAGCGTCGTAAGGTTTCCAGATGTGGTCTCTGGTGGCGCCTTTACCGAAAACGAGTTTCGAGTTTTGATACATTTTTAGCTTACAAAACGCACTTGGTGCGTAGTAATCGAGTATTTTCTACATTTTGAATTTCGAAAAGACGTAGGCTGCACAGTCACACTGTGCACAGCGTACCGCCACTGTGGTATCAAAAACTGCTCATGCCGGTACATCGTGCGGCTTCCAAAATAAGTGCAGGTATGACGTCACTTGTCGTTTAATGTAACATAATACTGCGAAATAAAAAAAGCATACAATCAGCATTCTTTTAGATGAAAATCAATGTTCGCCACACTGATGTAAGAATACAAAAATAACATAGCATAAATAAAATAAAATAAATAACGAGAGTGTGCGATTGAATAAGAATTCATCGTCGTTCAGTGTTAGAACTACACGCTATAGTGTTATTTGACTGCTGTTACACGATGCGCAGAATAAAGCGAAACACTGACCGACTGTCGTGAGAAGCATGTTGTCCAGAAATAGCGCTACGAAGACCATGAATAAGATGAGTTTTCTCGACTGACGCCAAGCGGCGAGATGCTCCACCAGAATAGGTGGCAGCCAAGACGGGTAATTCGCTACCATCGCGTCCTCGTTGTGATTATGTCTTCCGAACGAGCAAAGATTAAGTGACACTGACACGACACGAGATCAGCGCAAAAACCTAGGTTTTTTAAACAAAAAGTTTTTGTCTTTAGGTTTTTCAAATTGCTTTAACTTTTAAAAGGCTTTTAAGGAGTTTCTAAATGTTTTACTGCACAAAGAAAAAACGGACACATTTTAACAACGCACTAAAACATCTTTATGTCACACTGTGTTTTGCTGGTAAACAACGTGAGCTGTCAGAAGCTGTTAGAACGGAAAAAATCACGATTAAAGTATGAAACTAAAATTAATTTGCAGCAAAAATTGCAGAACAAGTAAAAACCTAAAAACGTAAAATCCGAACTTTAAAGGTTTTTAATTTTTTTAAAACTTGAAACCTAGGTTTTTCGAACCAACTTTGTAGCCCAGCGCGAGAAAACACTGACTGTTTTACCGCTTACCGGAGTCGAGGTTGGACGGCTAACGTAATCACTGTAACGGTCGGTCGTCGCCTCAAAAATCAACGATTCTACGTCTTAGAATCTTCCGCAACGAGATCTGAGTCGAAAATTTCCCAGACACGCGGGAAACGTCGGTCGATCACTTGCTCGTGCTATACCGTCGGTTTGCACAATCTTCCACTCATACTTGGAAACATATTTACAGATATACGATATTATTTTTAGCAGATTCCGTCATTGCAACACGTGCATCTGTCTTCACTACAAAGTACGGATGTCGCGCGCAAAGTTTAGGTCGCCTCACTACCGCAGCAACCGCGTCCAGACGCTAATAAACGCCGTCGTCATTCGAGTCGATATTGCCGTCTCGACCGCTAAAATCAGTTTTGTTTTGTGTCAGACCGGCGGCGGCCATGGACTCAGCTCTCGGAACAGGTTGCGGTCGGTGTTCGTCTAACGCCTATAATACGCCGACGCACTCGCTATATTCCGTCTGCAAGTGCTAGCCCGCCGGCCCACCTACCTTGTGCTCTCGCACTCAATCACACACACGCAATGCAATGCATGAGCCATGCAGATCAGTGACAGATCGATGTCGGTGGCATACGGCGCTCGCCAATTGTCCGGACCTGGAAGCAAGCACCCATTTCCACGCACGCAGATCCGCAGCGTTGGATCGGTTTCAATACGATCTAATCGCTAGGCCTAGCATACGAACGCAGCGTGCTCACAATTGCTAACGGCAGTGATGTGCTGTCAGGAAATTTAAAATCGTTAATGATTATAACGTCAACGAACTGTCGACTGACACAAGGCAGAAGTTACAATAAGTGTTCAGTCTGTTTTCCACGTACTCGGACACAAACCCGGAGACGTCTTCCACATTGGTGACGAATGTCTACGGTTCAAAGCTGACCCTTTAGTCGCGTTGCTTTCCAATCGTAGACATTCGTCGCTAATGGAGAAGACGTTTGTGTCCGAGTAAGCGCAGAACAGTTGGAACATTTATTGTGACTCTGTTGACCAATAGTTTGAAAACGTAATTAATTTCGTGACCGACATTGCTATTTCATTTACGCAGTTGCCTCTACTGTTGGTGTCGCAGGAAAACCTGAGCTAATGCTCAGTTTTTAACATTACTTACAAAAACAGTTGCCATTAAGTGCCGATTAAATAGCAATTCGTTCTAAAAGACTTGTTGATATTGAGCCAGTGTTGTGGAAATATTGGAAAATGTATCAGGGCTTAGGTTTTTTAGACAGTGTAGAACGTATGCAGCTACCACAACTGATCCGAAAATAGCATTGAATGCACGGCAGTCGATCTAATAGTACTGGAACATCTGCAGTTTTTATGACGCCAGTCATCACGTGACCTTGTCGCCAAATTTGACGATCATCGCATAGGGCCTAGTACATGCAAGATGACTGCTGCTGATGTCAGTGGCAATGCATCATTCGGAAGGAGGGTCCTTTCCAACCGACTGTAGCCATATTTTTCGTCTAAGAAGTAGCTTTGCAGATATTTTAATACAATACAATAAATTGAAAGTGAAAATGCCAATGGCACTGCAGTCACTTTACAGTCAACTGGGAGAAATACAAAGAAAACAAGTGAGTTTTTAGTTTAGTTCTAAATGTTTGCAGGCAGTCCGAAGACGTCACTTCTGACAGCAGATTGTCTAGATTTTTGCTGCAGCGACAGGGAACGCTCGGTCGCCGATCGTGTACAGACGTGTCAGTGGTACAGCCGGTGCCGAGGTCGATGACGAGCACTGGCGTTGTCCACCAGGTATAGTAGTCCGGCGCAACTTTTGCGTATCTTTTCGCCTGTTGCGCTTATCTTTACTGTGACAGAACGAACCGCGTCGTTGGCTTTTTGTTAGAAATCGGGGTTTTATTTATCCCGAGTGACGCGAGTGAGTGACGTCATACACACGCATATTCAAGCTGAGTCCCGGCGTTATACGTTTGTATCGTATTCACTCTTGAATACGCACAGACTATGGACCTAACATTTAATTGCTTCGTTGTTTGTTAACTACCGACATCGCTACTGCTGGTGACTAGCCGTTGCAAAGTGCTGCCGAAAACACTTGCATACGTTGCCTGTGTGATTTGTCGCACAACAGACCTGGATCTGGATAGTTAGTCGGCAGGGCCCCACAACTGGGGCATCACACCGACGTTGATCGGTGTCATACAGACTCTATAAAGACTTGATCAATTTGATCTTACGGTATTATATCTCTGCGGTCATGCTTCCAACCACCAAAGATCGCACTGACATCACCACATCAGTAGACAACGTTATAGTCGACATCGACGGACTACCAGAAGCAGGCAAGTAAGCATAGTCAAGCGTGACGTGTCACGTCTACGCTTCGCACTGGTGTGCATATCCATAGAACATGTGGAACGTCCCGGGTACGGAGCGAGGCATCATTCACGATAGCGTGCATCGTTGACGTGCCTATTTACGACGCGACTGTATGGGTAGGCTGCTGGACTGTGACCGATGATTGCTCACTGATACGCCGCCTCATTATACCGTCCGACGACCGACGACGCGTCGTCCCAAAGCCCGCGTTGGCGACCACAAAATCCGACGAGCGACCGGCCACTGATTGCTGTGACTTGTGCCGTTGATCGTGTGCCGTAATGTGGGTTTCATCCTTTAATCCCTCTAGGAGTGTGTAGAAATGTGGTTTATCGACGGTGAGTGACGTAACCTCCCGCAGCAGCGAGCGTCAGGCATGAGCTCTACGAAACACACGTTCACTGACACTCCGGAGAGGTGTGAAGCCCGCATTTCGAGACACTACCGCGTGCTGTTTCCGGGACAAGTTAATGCGTAGTCGGAGGCTGCTGCGGCGGCGGATCGATTTGTCGACAGCGGCGAACGGGTTTGAATAGATTACGAGCGGAGCCGATGGGTCGTAACGCGCACGGCAGGGTCCTACACCTACACACGGCGGCCGAGCGACCTGCGCCATCTTCTGATAGCGCATCTCACGTGGATTTGACGCTCAACGACCGGGCGGGCGCCACACCGGCGCCACGAGCTGACCGCGTTGATCGGTGTCTGGCTCTTTTGCCCCTTTGTCGCTACGCCCAATGGCTGATTTGCCCCGGCCCCGAAGCCTTTTGGCTTGTTCAACTCTTGATTAAACCCCTCGGACCTGGCTGATTCGCCTCCTGGCTCGTTTGCCCCCGCACGTTGGACGATTCGCTTCTGCCGTCGGCTCTTCCACTTTGTAAACAAAAACTGTACAACCAGCCTACCCCCACCCAGGGGCGAAGGAGATTAAAGGCGAATCGTTCAGGGGCGAATCAGCCAGCGGGGAAAATCGGCAAAGAGGCCAAAGAGCCAGATACAGTCCTGAACCAGTTGACGTTCCTCATTCGACGACGACATCGACGACAACGGTGCGCACTATTTCTGGACGTGTCACGTCCGACGTGTGATCGATGATTCACTCGAAGCGTTTATGAGCGGCAGATTAGCGTCGAAAATCATCCGCCTTTGAATTAAGCCGACTATTGATTAGCAACGAAAATCATCGGCGGTTCAATTGCCGAGTCGCAGCTAATTTCACAGCCGCGGCGGCAGACTACTAAAGCGTACGCATAAAAGACTAAAAGTGCCGTCGCATATCGGGAGACGGATGAACAGTTGGACACCTGCAGCACAAGTGCCAGAAAAATAAAATGGATGAGTGCAATAACTGCGAAAAACATTCACATATTAATTTCTATCCGCACGAAAGCCTTTTGTGCTTTATTTTATACTTAGCGCCATTTTTACGCGCGACAGCTATGCTTCGCGAGTCGTAGCAATAGCAGTGGCGTCTGCGTGTCCGTCCGTCACACTCTGCAGCCCTATCAAAACGGTGCAAGCTAGAATCACGAAATCTTTACTGGGGGCTACCGCAAAGATTCTGCACCGAAAATTTGGAACTCCTTAATTCCTCAAATTCGTCAATGTGAAACCTTGGGTACCTTCAGACGTCACTTAAAGACCCACTACTTTCAGTCAGCCTTTTCTGCCACCTGGCGTCCATCATCCTATGCGCCCTGATTCTTTCTAAGACTTTGACGCTTTATAAATCATTCACTTACTTACTTACTTACTTCTAGATTTTTGTGACAAGTTTTATGTCCTTGTGCGAGGGGGTCCTCCTCGAACAATGGTGTCAAAAGAGGGGTACCCCCCAAGAAGACGTTATTTTTTCCGCTATTGGCTCGTTTAGTGTGAAAGAGATTGCAGATAGGTACATACATGCTGCTTATTATAACAAGCATTGACGACATGCTTTTTAAATTTATTAACAGCGATGACCTTAAACGACCTTGAATCCCCAAAAAAACGTTTTAGTGAATTTTTTTCTCAATTTTTGGCTGCAGCGCACATTTTAAAAGTAAACTGCGACGAGATGGCTGGAGATAGACCAAGACAACCTTCGTACCGGTATAAATTTTTTTGCATTAAACGCAGATTTTAGCGATTCAAGTTCCGACACTTTAGATTTAATTATACCTGCGCAGGCAGGCATCAAAGAGAAGTGCTCCTTTAAAAAGTAGTTATTTCACCGCTATTAGCTCGTCTAGCGTAAAAACAGTTGCAGATAGGCACAGGCATGTTGCTTATCATAACAAGCACTAGTGACAAGCTTTTGAATGGTGTCAACATCGATAACTTCGAATGATCTTAAATAATCCTGAACTTTGAACGATAGGGGATGTTTATGTTTTTTTGTAATTTTTTTGGCTGCGGCGCACATTTTAAGAGTAAACTGCACCGAAATAGCAGGAGATAAACCTAGACAACCTGCGTGTCATAGAATATCCATTTTTAACAATCTAAATTTTGACCTCTCAGATTGAAGGCATCTTCCGTACGGAGGCTTCAAATTTGGGTACTCCTTCAAAATGCATTATTATTCTATTGCATGCTGTACACGATTGCCCAGGTGGCAGGACCGCTGCTATCGCGCAGCACATGAGCTTTGCTCAAATTACTTGTCATATCTTTGTCTGTTAATCTGTGCGCAAAATTACCAGATAATTTATAAATGAATTCTGATGAATTTTTAAAGGAGTAAAAATGGCCCAAAAATTGTATGAATTACCATCCATGGTTTCTGAATGTAGATAAATATTTATAAAAAAAACTCTTAATTCACTGCTAGAGATCTTAAGACTCGATTAGCAGCGAAAAATAAAACTGTCCTTGGCGAAGGTCTTAACTCTGTGGGTGTTTTTTTAGTTCATTCGTCATACGATGTTTTCCATGATGATGACTGAAATCAACGAGAGTACTAAGTCTTCACCTTTTGCTCTATGACTCCTGCAGAAAATACCACTTGCAATTCAATTAACTGTAATGCCATATGCACCTGGTTATCTATCATGCAGTGTTTGCTGGTCTGTTGACGATAAATGATCTTGTGCTATCGACGTCGACAGATCTAGTGGGAGGACATTTGTCGTTCATCTTAGACGAGATAAAGGATCAACACTATGTTAACATATACGACAGTATGCCATAGTACTGTTGAGCCCAAAGCAATTGGGACTGCAGCAGCATGGCTGAAAATTTGATCCGAAAAACCTAGATTCTTCGGTTTGAAAAAAAACTTTAAAAACTCACAAGTCCAATTTTAGGTTTTTTTTTGTTTTTTTGCTTGTTGTAAAATTTATTACATATAATATTTCATTTCATATTTCAATCGTAATTTTTTATTACTCTATGATTGCCATAACTTATAGAAAACAATGTAGGCTAATTATGTAGCGGTGACAGACAGGGTGTACAAAATGTTTTGTGGGTAGTAATTTCGTGTACACTAAATAAGTAAAACCTTATAAACCTAAAATAAAACACTTAAAACCTAATAACCTAAAACCCCAAAAATTTTCTTTAAAAACCGAAGTTTTCTAGCCGTGGAGTGCAGTCACTGAAAAAGTAAAAAACATTTGCCAGAATAACCACTAAACACTTGCAAACAAGCAGCATACAGAGAACTCAAAAATCAAGTCGCTAATTGCAAACTGAGAGTGAAGTAGTACAGAATCTAGGACGTGCCAGTGCAGTTCAAACTCAATTCGGCCCAGCTGCGTTGCTCGCACTGTAACTAAGCGAACGAACTGGCAGTTTAATTTGTTTCAGTTTAGTTCGTTCTGTTACACGCCAGCCGGGCGTCTGCGGATATGCTAAAACGAAAAAAAGACGAAGCCGAATAAACTGATCCGTGCTAGAATGTGGAAGCTTTGGTACTGCCGCTGAGAAGGATAATTATAGACACAGCAGGCTTGTACGGACGCAGTGACGCCATGGTGGCCAGACATCGCAACATTTCCGGGTTATGTTAATCGATGCATAAATGCAATCGATATATTCGCGACGTCGGTCAATCCATTGAATGCTGCTACTCGAAAGTCAGGCACACGCTTTCCGTCAACGCCATTGACTTCAATTACGGCCCTTTTATCTGCGCTTACCGGATGTAAATTATTATGACACTTTGCACCATGCTGGCGACATCATGATTATGAAAATATATTTATTCATCATACAGCAATCACAAAAAAGCTATTTTTACTTTTATACTGAGCAATGTTTTAACTATAGGCCTATAGGCCTATCTGTGACTATCTAAAATAACTATGTGATGATGTCATAATGACGATGATGATGATGACAGCTGTCTTATGTAGCACACAATTTACACCGTGTCCGGAAAAAAAAGATCCCGAACATTAACGACTGTCACTCGAAGAAGAGTTTAACAATCTTAATAATTTTTAGTGCTAATATTTTTGGCACAACTGGCTATTAGATGACCGGCGTTTTAACCACTTCAACTAATGTCTGTTTCTGCACTACCTGGGGAAAACTGAACCAACGAAATATGGGTTGAAATGAACAAAAATACGTCAAAAAGCATCCCAACAATATCGATTGTGACTTGAAGAAGGATTAATAGATTTCAATAATTTTTGGTGCAAACATTTTTGACACAACTGCCCATTGAATGACCGTTCCCACCTCATTTAATGTATGTTTCTGCAGTACCTGGAAAAACGAAAACAAGTGATATATGCATTGAAATAAACAAAAAAACTTGAATAAATTTTATATCTTCAAACCTGTGTCCCCTAACAGCCAGTCGATTACAAGGTTTGACTGTCATGCAGCACTGTGTCAACCAGATGACCTCCAGAAATGTTGATGGATTCAAAAAGTGAATGGTGAAGTCTGGATTGGTCTGGAGCAGAACATCATTGTCAACTGCTGTCAACAAAAGGAGAAACCATCTCTGTGCCTGTGGTCCTGACATTTTGAACATGTTTTTACTGTAGGCAGTTGAAAAACGGACAATTGAATAAACCGTCAACTCAAATGACAGAAATGTAGAAAAATGTGTTTTATGTCTTATTTTTATTAAGTAATAATGCTCCCTTGGACAAAAAATACACTATTTTGTTGGTTTTTTTCCCAAGTAATGCAGAAACAGACATTGGGTGCGGTGGGAAATCAAATGATCATCTAATGGCCAGTTGCGTCTGAAATATTTCTGTCAAAAATTATTGAAATTTAATAATTCTACTTTAAGCTACAATCGAAAATGTCCAGGATGTTTTTTCCAGACAGGGTGTAGAAGTCACTGACGATGACGGCAGTTGTCCGACAACGCAGGGAGTGCGTTAAGCGTAGTCAGAGATTGGCGGTAGCGGGTGGGATTCATGAAAAAGGAACAGCAAGTAATTTTGGTCATGAAATAAACAAACAAAAATGCACGCAGCGGGTATAGGCCTATATTTTGTCAGTTTTACCCCACAGACTTGTAGGCCTATTTACAGCCGAAGTTGCGGGCGCCCCCTATTGTTTCCCGGCTATGCCACTGGGAAATCTGATTTGTCTTGTTCAATTGGGTGTTGAAAAAAAATAAATAAATTGATCACTCAGGAATTTCTAAACTGGCCTAAAAAATAAAAACTACTGACAGGTCTAATGGAGACAGGTTAGATGAAGTCCAGTCCGTAAAATAACGAGCAATAGTCGACAGCAGACAGATTTCGTCCAGAAAAGACACGTTTCGTTTCGAGCAGCAGCTGACGAAACGTGGACGCCGACTCGGTAGATGTCAGATCGTGCTTCGTCCAGACAGATATATGCGGTGTGGTAACGCCATGCGGGATAGAGCGACGTCAGCGCAAACACAATACAAAGCTGAAACGAAAACGTCGTCATCTTTCTGATGGCAACGCGTCTTTCTACTCATTCGGTGGGTGGTGGCATACAGACCGAATGACCAAGATGGTCGCGATGAATGGGGGAAACGCCGGCCGGCCGAGCATCCTGCCTCGAGGGCTGTACGCCGCTGATGCATTAGTAACTGTGACGGACGCACTCGGGCTACGGAAGCTGTATCGCCCTCCCGCCCTGCGCCCGCTAGACTCAACACACGATCGAACCACGAACGAACGCATTAGACGCTAATGCCGCCTGACCGTCGCCGCATTATTCCAATACCACCACCACCGCAGCCCACCCACTACGTCATCATCTGACGCCGTCGTCGCGTGACGTCATGCTTTGACGTCATGACGTGATGTCATCGTTTGACGTCTTGGTCTGCGTGCATTTTCACCACAGCATATTGAAGCACAGTCACTTTATAAACTCAACAGCAAACTGTTTTTTTGTTGATTAGTAATCAAGACCATAATAATTAACAAATAGAGGCTGCATTTTCGCGGCACCGATGGATTTTGAGGAATATCGTATGCGTGGTAGGTTCTGCAGGCCCAGTTTATTTAAGGACGTGGGAGTGCGGTTCGTACAGCGTTTGCATAAAATTCAGTATGAGCTTAATGGTAGCTTAGCTGCGCTTATCAATAATAGCATTTCGGTCACATAGGAATATTAAACTTTTTCCCTAAAGGTCATTTAATGATTGTGCGATTTTCTGACATTAAATTATTAAATTGTCCGTCGAACGAGAAAACTGTGGCCGAACAAACAGTCGAGTCGAGATGCAACGTGGCATTGTTTTAAAGCCAGTGCTTGTCGGTTTAGGCGATCGATCGGTTGATCGCCTAAAAAGCCCACAAGGCGATAGATTTTTCGATCGCCTATAATACTCCTTGGGCACGCTTGGCGATTTTTGGTCGGAGTGGCGAAATTTCTATTAATTAGTTTTCAGCCATTGGGCAGCTTAACGGACGGCAGGGGCAGACGACAGTGTCGGAGTGGTCGTACTACATGTATGCCCCGCCGTGGCCACAGTCGCCGAACGGACAGCTCAACGATGAACAGGGACAGGGGCAGTCGGCGTATAGCGCCATATCGCCACCACCGACGCCGAGCGATTTGGCTGATGTTGACGCTAGATCGTGGCAGCAGGACGGATGGGAGAAGGATCTTATAGTGATAGACGATGATGATGATGACACTGATGGCTTGGCTGATGGCTTAATAGCTAGAATGATAATAGAAATAAGACATGTGGCGGTGGGGCTGAACATGCTGGCCAATGACATTGGTCTAGTTTGGTACTACCGCCGCACGGGCTAGTTGAAGGACTGTACTTAGTTTAGTGTAGTGTTGTCATTGTTTGAACGATTTTAATACATATATTGGTTAGTTATAAACGTTGATGTGATGCATGGATGTTGTTTATTTTTATATACCGAGAACAACTATGAGATATACATAGGAAAGACTAAATTTAGAAACTGAGAAATAACCTTAACTATAGACCCTGGCCCCTTATGCAACAGATAAGGCACCCCTAACTAGTGAGTAGGGTTAGCCCTTTATACAACAGATAGAGCACCCTAACATGAGAGTAGAGCTAGGGTTAGGGTTAGGGTTAGGGCAGGTGTGTCGGTACGCGCCGACGCTGTTTTAAGCAAGTCCTGCATTTGATGACCTCGGGACTGTACCGGGTGACCCGGAAATAAATATTCTAGGTCCTCTGAACTAAGCTGACAGTTCTGTTGCGCAACAGCTGTTTCACTCGTTGGCTACTCTCAACAGCAAACTGTTCTTTGTTGATTAGTAGGCCTAATCAAGACCATAATAATTAACAAATAGAGACTGCATTTTTGCGGCACACCAATCCGATGAATTTTGAGGAATATCGGATGCGTGGTAAGTTCTGCATGCCCAGTTTATTTAAGGACGTGGGAGTGCGGTTTGTACAGCGTTTGCATAAAATTCAGTATAAGCTTAATGGTAGCCTACATGTGCTTATCAATAATAGCATTTCGGCCATACAGGTAAGGGAATATTAAACTTTTTTCCCCAAAGGTCATTTAATGATTGTGCGATTTTCTGACATTAAGTTGTTAAATTGTCCGTCGAACGAGGAAACTGTGGCCGAACAAACAGTCGAATCGAGATGCAACGTGACATTGTTTTAAAGCCAGTGCTTGTCGGTTTAGGCAATCGATTGGTTGATCGCCTAAAAAGCCCACTAGGCGATAGATTTTTCGATCGCCTATAATACTCCTTGGGCACGCTTGGCGATTTTTGGTCGGAGTGGCGAAATTTCTATTAATTACTTTTCAGCCATCGCAAATTAGCTTGAAAATTAAGAAGCAAACCAGCCTATTTCGCCGATTTCTAACAGGATCGCTGCTGCACGGTGCAGGTAAAGAGATGGTTGGCTTTATCGCAAACTATCTGCAGAACATTCGGTCGAGACGAGTCTTCCCTGACGTGTCTCCCGGCTACATGAGCTCCTTGATCCCGGACACTGCACCCAATGACCCGGAACCCTGGCAGAAGATCTTTGACGACATCGAGACAGTCATCATGCCCGGCGTGAGTTATGTCTATGTTAAACCACTGTCTGGAGTGGGATACGTGAGTCTCAAACGATCCAAATCCAACCATAAACAGTGGCTTAACACAGTCTTATTTTACGCTGGCCGACAGTCGGTCGTGTGGCCTAAACTGTCGTTTGTTTGGTTATCGACAAGTTATCGCAATTTCTACTGACTGGTCTCTACGTATACAGTGTACAAGGTGACGTCAGTATTTTGTATCCGGCAGTTTGTGGCGTAGATAAATTTCGATAATTTTTACATTTCGTACGTCTGAAATGTGCCTGCTGGCCAGTGTAAGCAACATTCTGAAAAGTGATCATAGCTTTTTGCTTTTTCATTCACGTTCAATAATGTTACTAATAGCCTATTTTATGCTGTCTAGAAATGGCGGCATATGCTTCAAGTTATATTATACGTCGTATGAATCAAACTGTGTTTCAGTGTTTGCCGTGTATTGTCGTACATCGTGTGCTTGTGTGTCCATCTAAATGATAAACTGGTGCAGATGACGCACTGGCAGTCCTCATATGCACGCCTACTTCCCAGCGCTCAACTCTTTTCCTTCAATGCTTGGAGACATGCTTGCTGACGCCATCGGCTGTCTCGGCTTCACATGGGTATGACTCAACTAACGTACCTTTTCTTGTTGTCTGCCCAATGCTATGAGTATAAAATCACCTGAGTGTCCGTGCGTCCGTGCGTGCGTCCAACTTATCTTAAGCTATCTTTCTTCCACTTTCCCTTTCGCTTTTCCATCCCTTTACCTTCCATTTCCCCTTCCCTTTACCTTCCCTTCCCCTTTTCCTTCCTTTTCCTCTTCCTCTTTTTCTTCTTCTATACCTTTCCCGTTTTCCTTCCCCGTTTACTTTCCTTTTTCCTTCCCTTTCGTTTCCCTCCCCCTTCCTCTTTCTCTTTTTATTTTTCCATCTTTCTTTCTGTGTCTACGTCTGTGCGTCCAATATTTAAAGCGCCATATCTCCGTAAGGGTGCCAGATAGACGCATTGTCACTATGGACCACCCATAGAAAGTCGACCCCCAAAAGTCGAATGGTCACGTGCTGAATTACCGAAGCTATCCCAAAAATAAAACTGGGTATCCGTTTTTTGGACCACCCTGTACATCAGTAATCCTTGCGTATTCGTGTGAGCAGCTTGTGGAAGTGACATCATTTTAATTTACGACGTCATAGCGCATTAAGCTGAAACGATTTGGAGCACTATTGCAAGCAGCATTTGAATCAGGCTGGTAGGTGCATGAAACTTTTTCGGTCTGTAGCTGGATTTACCAGCCTTGGGCTCCGTGGCATCTGATTTTATGAAAGCCCTGACAAATACGTTTATGAATTTCTTATTAACGTCTGTGAGTATACTATAGTCTAACTTGCGGTGGTTGCAAATAACAGCATTTAGACAATTACGATGCAATGCCAATATTTAACAGTATCAGAAAAATCTTATTAAAAATATTACTGTTAATTATATTGGTTGTGTTAATGGAAAAACAATCAAGATTTGTGACTAGTTACGACGGCCCCTTATAGGCAGGGGGTTGGGAGTGAGCCCCATGCTGTAGTCCACTAATTTCAGCACTGCACCTTAGTCCAAAGTCTACAGTTACCCATCTGGCTGTTCACGACTTTGACTTAGTACACTAAGACCGCTATACGTAGGCCTACAATAATGACCTGACCCCCAGTGACTATTACCTACACGTTTTTTGAAATCTGAAATTTGATGATGGTGGTGTCTGCTATCCACGAGGATGAATGACTCAAGCCTCTTTCGTTAACGCTAAAAATCATTTCTATTTAATGCTCTATGACGTCATAAATTACAATGACGTCATATCCGCAGCAGACTCATATCAGTCAGTAAAAGATGTACGTTTCACTGATGTATAGATTGTGGAAAATATTGTTGTCAAATATGTCGAAGCCGGAAACATTTGAGATGGCTCTCGTATACGTGCACAGGCCTCAAGTCCGGCGTGTACTGAACTAGAGACTATCGTAATGGACTGGCTCGCCAAGGCGATCGGTCTGCCGCCAATCTTCTATCACAGTAACAAGGACACGCACGGTGGCGGCGTTATACAGGTAGTCCAGCCAGTCGCGTCGTGATAGGACGGGGAAATAACCAGTGTTCGATTTGCCGGGAAGGAGGTTGGGGGTTGGGGAGCTTAACCCCCCACTGCATACTCACTGCATGAGGACGACCTCCCCACTGGAACTTGTCTGGGGGTCGGCTTTGACCCCCAGAAGGGTTCCAGGAGCAACTGGACAAAACGTGGGGTACAAAAAAATTTTCTGCTCGCTTCGCTTGCAGATCATTTGTGTCCCAACGTTTAAATTTGTATTGCCGCATTTTTTGGTTCTCATTATATCAGTTGCATTAAATTTGGTCAGTTGATTCTCTGGAAAATCATCATTGCCAAACGTTTATAATTGCCGCTCACATTTGAAGTAAAGCTGTCAAAGCCTTAATTTGTTAACGCGTTAACGCATTGCGTTAATTTTTTTAAAAAATTTTTTGCTGATATTGTAAGTAAATTTCATCACAAGAGTGAGTTGTGCCTGGGTCGCAAAACCGCAACAGGACAATTTTTAATTACTTGAATTTTACTCGATCGTTGAATAAACGTAGTTTAATGGAATTTTGGAGCTCCTGCTTCATAGAATTAAGTGCAAAGCCGGCCGGAAAACCCCCGTACCCTCCGGTCGGGGCCCTCACGTATGCTCAGGGGCCTCATGCTACGTATGAAAAAATTTCTAGGTTTTAATTATATATTCATAATGTAAAATGAGGAAACATGTAGAAAGTTTACCGAAAATGGACTAGTCTATTAATTTTTATTAATGTACAGTAATCTGTGATGTAATTCGGCATATTAAACTTCATTTTTTTTGTAAAAACAACACAAATTGTATCTGATTTTTTGCGTTTCAAATTTTAAAAAGTGGGCAAATTTGCGGTTTCCACTGAACGCCAAAAGTCAAAAGTGTTTCAGCTTCAGAGGGCTTTGCCCCCTACCCTTCTGACCCTAGACTCTGCTGGGGCTGCGCCCCAGACCACCGTTTATAGAGGTCTCACAGTTGCATTTGGGGACCTCCAACTCTCTAGCGCCAGCACTGATTAAGAGAATTTATGCACGTGCGTTAATTTTTTTCAACGAGCGTTAATTCTTTAACCAGTTAACGCGTTAAGTTAATGCGCTAATTCGACAGCTCTAATTTAAGACTATGACGTCCCAAATTAGATTTTGGTTGAAGCTTTGCAGTAGACCCAACTGAGGGAGCTTACGATACTTTCGCAGACCCTGTAGCTAGAATTTCGAGGGCAAAGAAAAGGAAAAGGAAACGAAGAAGAAACGGAAAGAGACAGGAAAAATAAAAAACAAGAGAGGGGAGGACGACCAACGATGAAAGAGGAAAAAGGGAAGAGAACGAAAGGGGAAGATTCTCTGGATTTGCAAACCGGGAAAAATTTCCTAGCTACGCCATTGCAAAAAATCTATGTATTATATGTGCCGTGTTTACACGAGGCGATCGTCGCGGGGATCGGTCGCGGCGACGATCGCCGCAATCGAACAGGCGCTCATTACACTGCATGACAGACAGCCTAAACAAGTCACTGTAGGCCTACGTACCATAGATCTGGAGCAAGCTTCGCATAGTAATACATGATACTTAAATCATTCAGTATAAAAATCTGAAGATGTGAGGCAAAAATGTGCATTTTTCTTTCTGCTATAGGCCCTCTGTGACCCTAAAATATGCTAAAAATGCGTTTGCGGCCGGGGCTCCACCCCGGACACCGCTGGGGAAGCTCGCGACGCTCCACCAGACCCCCTAGTCGGCCCCACCCGTCTCGGCGCCTGCGGCGCCTCCACTCTCGCGCTTTCGGCGCTTGCCAGCCGGCGATCCCCCACTGGTTTTTTGACAAATCGAATACTGGAAATAACCTCCCCTAAAACTTTTAAATTTCATCCAGTTTTCTGAAAAATACAAAACTGTGGCGGAATATCCCTGACTTTGGCTCTTTGAAAAAATTTAAGGGCAAAAAATGAATCTTTGTACATTAAAAAAATTTTTTTAGCCTGTTAGAATTTTTTAAAATTTGCGGCTGAAAATTTAGAATATTGGCTTTTTGATGGGATTTTTGCAGCAATAATAAAATTTTGAGCATTCATAATCTTTTCTGTAGAAAATGTGCAACTCAAATTGTAACTTTTTGTTTACCCTAACTTTTTTTAACTCACGACTCTGCTGAGCCGATCCACCATAATATCTGGATAATTTTTGACAAGAAAGTTGCCTTTATGATTTGCCTTTTATGACACAATTTATATAAATTTGTTTGTTTGTATTTATTTGTTTTTTTGTCAAGCATGACCAAGTCAGAACATTTTAAATGAATTAATTTAATGTACCAGTAGCTTCGGAGAGTTGTAGGCATGTAGGCCTATAGTGTGAAGGAGTTATTCATTTCGACTCCGCTTAACGACTTTTTCCGTCAATCTTTATATACAGGGTGGGTCAAAAAATGGCACAAAATTTTTATACACCAATATCTTTGTCAAATATGAACCGATTTTTAAATTTTTCACTGTCGGAATCAGCAGAAAATTTGTAGTAACATAGTCACTAAAAATCCCATCACACCTCAAGTGTGTTGCTACACTACCTAGTAAAATATCAGTGTTTTTAAAGCAACAGTTGAAAACAAGGCGATATCTGTAACAATGCATTCTAAAAAGTTAACAACAGAACAACCTGTTTATTGTCTCACTTATTGTCCAAAGTAACTGTAACATCTAGCAGCTTTCACATAAAATCAAATGTTCAATGTGTCCGCTTTGCTGCTGGACGATGCACTCAAGCCAGCGACGCCACTGACCAATGTCGCAATTAACCGAACGCTGCGACAGTTTGCCCCACTCAGTGCTTCAGAATTGTTATGAATTGTCAACACTGATAAACCATCCATGAAAGAGCCTCTAACAGCATAATCGTCGGGATTTAAGTTCAAGCTGTTTGGAAGCCACATGTCAGGCTTGACCAAGTTGATCACGCAATTGGTCACTGTCGTCACCGGCTTGAGTGCAATGTCTGACATTTCACAAGGAGGTGTAACGACATCTATAAGGTGTGGTAGGATCTTTATCTGTCCCATTGCTATAGCATAGCAACTTAGCAAGGGACAGATTATAAAATCACTTGCGCCTGTCTGTCATTCTGTCATTCTGCCGGTCTGTCTGTAAGCACTTCTACGGCCGCAGTTTTGATTCGATTTTGATGAAATTTTGCACAGTGATTCGGGGCCCGAAAACTAAGATCGAGTATGTTTGAAATAAAAATCTGATAACTTTCCCCCAATTTTACCCCATACAGATACAGCGACTTATTGGCCAAAAATCGCAACTTTTGCCCACCCCACTCTCATTTAGCGCCCTTGTTTGGGGTGACCCCCTTCGAATTTATGGAAAAGCTTTACGGTTCCTGAAACCAGAGTCTTCCAGGCACCCGAAGGTGAAGATTTGGTAATCCTAGCTTGCACCGTTTTTGCATAATTTTTTTTGCTTTCTTGTCAATTCTTTGCCTGCAGCCGTCAATCTCTTCGTTTGTCAAAATTTTCGATTAAAATGACGTCATGAATGACGCAACGCATTTTACATAGATAAAACTATATGACCATAGATATAAATCAGCTAGAGATGCCCTCAAGTTCGAAATTTTAGTTGTTTTACTTGCGGTGCGCTTCGCGACTTTCTGGCATCGTCATCGCATTATGACACACCTTTGGCCACCCGCTATGGGCCTATATATACTGCTAGTGTAGAAGTCTATGGCGATGACGTGTGCAGACTACGGCTAGCGAAGCGACGCTTGTATCGTTGCTAGCAGCAAGGACAGAAGCGATCAAAAGATACAGAGCCACGGATTCTACACTGGATGATGTGCAAATCAACGCTAGACTGCTCGCCTATTGCTCTGACCAGGTATTACGCTGTATGAAGATACTTCCACTAGATTTAAACATGACACTTAATACGTCATAATTTCTACAAATGCCTACACCAGCTCGCTTCAGTGTAGGCTATCTCACGTACGTCACTGCTCACTCCAGTGACGGTGACAACGGCAATCGCAACCCGTCGACATCTGCGGTCCGCTGTTGTCAGTGATTTGGCCACACCGAGAACGAGGACTGTGGGCTTCAGTATACGAAGTTTCTCGGCTGCCGGCCCATCAGCGTGGATCAGCTTGCTGTCGGAGCTGAAAGATGCATCACTGACGCATCGACAGTTCATCAGCCAGCTGAAGACAGAGATGCTTGCACGTAGCTACAACGCAATCAGCGCAGCCGTCGTAACTTCTGTTATAACACTGCGCGAAAAAATGCTGTTATTGAACTGAATTGAATTGAACTGAATTTTTATTTCAGCCGCCGTAGCTGTGTTATCCTAGCCGTCGGCGTGTCTCTGCGTGTGCAAAACTTAACAAAAAAAGAAAAAAAATGAAACTTTAAGTCCACATGTATAAAAATTATGACGAACAAATTTCGAAAATTTTTGGCGAAGGGCGGCGTGGCCGTAGAATCGATAGGTTACATTTTAATGGCTATCGGTGATTTCTACACTGTGTTCGGAAAAAAGTAACCCTTTAGACATCGTACAATAAAAATGTCAAATCTAAACAAATTCAAATAAAATTTCGTACGATTAATTTTCAATAAATTAGTAAAGAGATCACCAAATTTGGTTAAAAAATAATATTTCTGAGCGGAGTTACGAATTGTTAAATATCGATGACAAAATATCATCGTTACCAATCTTATTGTATCGAAATTGACACTAGTATTTACGTAGGCCACCGACGCCGGCAGCAGGTGCCTGCTGTAATGCATTAAAGGCCCTACACAATGATTTTTCACGCGCTACAGCTATGTTTTACGTCGTCTTTGGCATCGTTGTCGTCTGTCTGTTTGTCTGTCATCTGTCGTCTGTAACGGATGTATTGTGGCCAAGCGTTAGGTCTTAGGGAAGAAATTACATAAGTAATATTAATAAGTAGATTTGCTTTTCATTTTCTGGGAGAATATTTCACAGTAATAGAATCTTCATGCGTCGTTTAACTGCTCCGCGTTTTACTGTAGTAAGTAGTCAGTAATAATTTGAACATCGAGTGATTAATGCATGGACTGGAGTTGCGTCGTATGTCTTTATGATAATTAATTTGCTTGCAGTTACATTGTCTTTTGTCACATTGCTTGATTTGTTGCTCGTGAATATTCATTAGCGTTTGTTCTTTAGCCGTAAATATTTTCTGTTTTTTTTTTCAGTTAACTTACCGTCCATTTTACCAAAGCAACTGTTTGCTTTACTTCAGTTCTCAACTTTTGCGAGCACTATTTAGTGTCTGTGTTTCTTTCCACGAACACGTTTAGTTGCTAGACAAAGATAAACAGACAGACAGAAAGGCAGCCAAATATATACAGATAAAAGAATAGCAGCATGCCTATCTATTAAAATCGTCCAACCTAATCATTAAAACACAATCTTCACAATCTAGATCAGCTAGTTAAATGTAGCCTAATCGCCTATTAGGGGCTTTTTGCACCTACTCAACAAACACCTACATGCAGCACTTTTCAGCGCGGCGACGTGCTGCACTCTAAACAAAAAGCCCAGCTGTCGCTAGGGTGGGGCCGACCGTCCTGGTTGTCACTGACCGTCTAGATCATTTAAGTTCGACGATTTTATGTCATTTGAAAGCGCGTATACCACTTCCTGTTACTGATTATTAGTAACCTAAGCCGTATTTCTGACCGTTTTCGAGATATGGCCAGTTTTCCGTTGAAAAACGCGTAACGGCCTTCAAGGTCGTCCAAGGTCAATAATTCCCAATTAACGTGACAGGGCGTATGCCACTTTCTATTGGTGATTAATAATAACCTTGGCACCGTTTCCGAGATATGGCCACTTATAACTTGAAACATTCTATTTCATAGTGCGTTATGACCCTTTTAGGTCATCGATTTATATGACATTTGAAAGCCAGTATGCAACTTTCTATTAATGATCAATAGCAACCCAGACCCTATCTTGCACCGTTTAGCCATAGTACATCTGTAACGGACAGACAGACGGGCGACATTCATGACAAAGGGCCGACCTTAAGCTTACTGCTTAGCGGTCGGCCCAAAAATTAAGCTGCGCGGAATAGTAAGCACCCCTTAAAACCGCGGTACATAGGCATTAATTCGGCCCTGACGGCTGCATGTTATGTCGTCACCAGTGCTGGCGTTTGTAGGCACATTCGTCGGTGGAGAAGGCCGGTTTGATCGGAATGGTGAAGATGAACTTGCTGATATCTGATGAACAGTTGAGTCTAAGAGGAGCTGTTCTTCGCAACGCCATAGCACAGGACAAACAACGTGGACTCATTCCGTTCTTTGTAAGACTCCCGCACGTTGTGACTCAATGCGCGTCTGTCTCGCAGTTTACTTGGATTGTCCACGTTTAATGTATTTTGTAGTTTAGTAGTTTTTTTATGTCCAGTAGGTTTAGTTTAAAAAATTAAAACAGAAATTGTATGTGTTTAGGTGGCCAGCATAGTTGGGCAGTATGGTTTTCTGGCAACCTGGCTCAGTAATTAACTGTTGTATTATGTTATGTTATTGTAATTGTATTTTTGTTTGAGTCAAATAAATTTCTTCTTCTTCTCCCGCAGGACCGGATTATGGTCCCTCCAGGCCGTGAGGTTTGAAATCAACTGCGGGCCTTCCGTATATATATTTGGAATATTGACTTTATTTTAGTTTTATTTTTGCTGTTACCTTCTTTGCTTAAACAATAAAGGCAAACAAGGAGGCTGCGGAATAAATTATAAAATGGATGTACACTGTGTCTCAAAAAAGCATCCTCAACATTTTTGACTGTAGCTTGAAAACCAATTATTAGATTCTGATAATTTTTTGTACAAATATTTTTGACACAACGTGCCATCAAATGACTGTTTAGTTTCACACCTCACCTAATGTATGCTCCTTCACTACCTAGGGAAAGCAGATCAAGCAAAATATGTGTTGAAAAAAACCTGAAACAGAACATAACTGACATTATCCATCGTATCTTGAAGAAAGATAAGCAGATTTTAATACTTTTTGGCAGAAGAATTTCTGGCACAACCGGCTATTAAACAAGTGTTTTAATTTTTACTTCACCCAACGTCTGCTTTTGCACTACCTGGCAAAAGCAAACAAAACATAATACGTGCTAAAATAAATGAAAAACGTCGACAAATTCCGTCTATCTTAATCTGTCGGCCCCGACAGCCGGTCTAGTACAAGGTTTGACTGTCATGCAGCAGTGCGTCTACAAGATGAAGTTTAGGAATGTTCGTGAAATCAAGAAGCGACTGGTACAGCCTGGATTTGTCTGGATCAGAACGTTATCGATACTGCTGTCAATGAATAGAGAAAGCATATGTTGCCTGTGTTCGCATAGTGGGCCAATATTTCAAGCAATTTTACTGCAGGCTGTTAAAAAATAAGCAACTGGATAAAATGTCAGCCATAGTGTCAGAAACGCGAACAAAATGTGTTTTACGCGTTATGTTGATTAAGCAATCGTTTCACATTGGATAAAAAGTGATATTTCGCTGGTTGTGTTTTCACCAGGTAGTGCAGAAACAACCGTTGGATGAGGTTTCCACCTCACTAAACAGTCATTTGATGGGTAGTTGTGTCAAAAATATTCGTATTAAAAATTATCAAAATCTGATAATTGGTTTTACGTTACAGTCAAAAATGTCGGGAATACTTTTTTGAGCACAGTGTACAAATAATCTGCGAGCGAAGCGAGCAAAATAAAAAAACTGAACTGTTATACGCAGAATTGGCAAAAGTTCTAGTCCAGAAAAAAAAGCAAATTTTTTCTCTAGAAATTTCGGGATTAGCGGTCTGGGCCCCTATTGGGGCCCTGGCTCTGAGGTTTCAGTTTCATTAGTTTCGTGGGTGATCCGGCCATGATCTTCCGTAAAGATACCGTAATTGTCAAAAAAACGGAACGCTAATAAATCTGCACGTCGTTTGATTTTTGATGGTGCATGTGATTAATTAATTTTATTTAGTTATGTTAATTAGACTAATCAATTAAGCCATGTATTTACTTCAGGTTAAAGCCGATAGGCTATAACACGGAAAGACAAGGGGAGACAGAGAAATAAAAACGCAAACACAAAAAAACTATAATAATCACCTTGATCTGAAGTATTATTTACTATGTATACTATTGCTAGCTTAAATTATAAAGAATGTCACGATTATAACCCATGTGCGTTGTTGTCTATAAATTGTTAGCCGACCGTACTACGGTCGCGCTTATGATGCGATCGTCTGTTTGTCTGTCTGTCGTCGTTCATCGTCGTATGTCGTCTGTCTGTAATGTTTATTGTAACTGAACGGTACTACACCAGCATTTGTTCGTGGAGCATTTTATTGCTTAATTATCTGTATCGAATGTTTTCTGGTGTTTGTAGCTGTGTGCAACGCTCTGCACGACGGGAGCCTGCGCTTTTGATAACCTCTCCGAACTCGGACCAATATGTTAGTAACTCTATATCATACTCATACTTTACTTGCACACGTTATTGGTATAAAAGCCTTCGAAATGTGTGACACTATTTTATGCGGTGACGTGTGTTTTAACAGCTTTATTCAATGACGTTTAACTCTGGTAGCTACTCGAAAATGACTTGGTTTTGCATTTTTCAGCCCCTGCGATTTGAGCCTTTATTTACTAGTCATTTTCTGACTATGCAATTTGGTTTATAGTTTAACAGGTTTTGCAAATCTTAGGCCTGTGATTCAATCCGTCATTTTTACGGTTTTGCATTTGACAGGTACTGCATTTTCAGTCGCTCCATTAGAAGCACATCGTCTCTATCGAACGTCCTGCCGAGCATACAGCGGCCCATCGCCACAACTTAACATCAACTCCTGTTTTCACAGTAGATATTTTGTTCTTTATAGCCAATTCACATCTACGACGCCGATGAGACTCAACTCAACTCAACAGTTGCGTTGAGTCGCGTCGTAGGTGCGAATATGCCATTACACCATCAGTCGTTAATATTAGTAACAATCGCTGCTGTTGACTGTGTCGATTGTCGTAGGTAACGAGGAGGGAATCTGGATACACATTGAAGCGGCGTACGCGGGAATGGCTTTCATCTGTCCCGAGTATCGCATCTTCGTGGACGGCGTGCAGCACGCTTCGTCGTTCTCGTTCAACCCGTCCAAGTAGATGATGGTCCACTTCGACTGCACCGCCCTTTGGTGAGTGAATACTGATTAGTCGACACAGGACGTACCGTAATGTAATGCAAAGAAGAAGTAAACGTAAAATCATTCTCGCAAGCCATTGGCTCCATAGGGTCACGCTGACCTGCGTTTCCTGAATTCTTAGCCTTCAGTCAGGCACTAGTTCACACTGCGAGACTACGTGTAACCACCCGCTATTTTTGCTTCGTCTTCCGTCCTGGGTGATTGCAAGATCTCAGATACATGGGTACCTTCGGCCCCGGAAGATGGGCGGTTTCCCCTGCTGGTAATGAGGATTTTATAGCAATTATTACATAACGTATTTGCAAGGAGCTCCGACAGCACCTATATGTGGCTTTATACCACACTAAAAAGCGACGTTTGCTGACCTTTTTAACGAAAGATATAAATTTAAAATATTTATTATTTATGTCCGAAATGTCCGACTTTTAGGAAAATGGATTTAACATATTTATTAGAAAAAATAAGCCCGAATTTAATTTTATTTTACCGAAAATACGAAACTACATTACGACACAAAATACACTACATACGCACTCCGCAACGAGACTGTTTACGTCCCAGCTGAGTTGACATTTTGTTGTTTGTTATGCGATGTGATTTAATCGTAATTATAATTATAAGTTCAGAAATTATAAGTTCGTGGCAGAGTTTATCATGGAGACCAGGCGGCCTTCATGCCGCCTGGTTTCACGGCGATCGGCCAAGGAAGCTCGGAGATCTCGCACTAAAAGACAGAAAAAACATCAGCAGTAAAAAATAAGGGCCTCTGGCGGAGCTATCGCTCTTCACCTGGTGGCTTTAACTAATTAACCGTATTATGATTTCATGGGGCGACTGAAAATGCGAGACTGGAAACTGGAGCACAAAAATGTTACAGGTTGGTATGCGTAGTTCTACACTGTCCGAAAAAAGTAACCCCCCTGAACACCGTGCAATAAAAATATCAAACATCAATTTATAACAAGTTAAGTGTAAGAAAGTTTTTTCCACATTCGTTCATTTTTGTCATTTATACATTACGCTGTCTAGGGGCTTATTTTTTTCCGGACACAGTGTATAAAGCGCTATGCAAACAATGAGCCAAATTCCAACGACATATGTCGGTTAGTAAGCGTTATGGTCAGTTGATGGCACCAACTGAAAACTGCCAACAGTAGTGAGGTGAGAGGTCCTGTCTAAAATCCGGCCTAGACGTCTCGTGGCTCAACGTTCAAAGCGGACCAGTACTGTATAAGACACCTACAGTAACTGTTTAGTACTGCGTATGAAAAGATATGTCGAATGACGGACAGTCGTCCGACAGTGACGACTCTGACGACGATGGATGCAGCGCCAGCGATCAGCCACCGCCAGCTGTCGTGGATCCGCAGGCAGAGATGTGTGAAGTTTGCCTTATTCAGCCGCGTGGCGCCCAACATGCGCTTGTGCCGTTCGAGATTAGGCCTATATTTTGCCTTCGTAATAGAAAAAGTGTTGACGGTTGAGGCTAACCGAAGTTTTGATACGTGATAGGCCTATTTGCATAACTGTGATAACTGTATACTGTAGGGCCCCCCATGTGACAATGAAACCAAAAATTGTGTGTTTTTAACAGAACAGTTTTACGTGTTTTTTGCATGCAGTCGTAACCTTTGACGCATATTTTATTTTTGTAACTACATTAGCCGCACACGGATCCCCAATTTGTTTTTTTTCATTTTCCGGCCCTGCATTTCTGGTGCTCCATTTTCTAGTCTTGCATTTTCCACCCCCTAAATTTTTGACCGCGTTTGTGCCGCAAATTTCAGTCTAGCAAATTCCAGTCTTGCATTTTTAGCGCCTCTATTTCAGGGTCAAAGAGAGTCACGCTCTTGACAGGACGTTCAATGTACAACCGATTTATCTGCAACACGAGAATACAGGTAAGCATATTATTAAGAATACAGTGCTGGGATCTTCCTAGTATTTCATGAACTTTCTTTTAATCTACGGTCATTAGCTAACAAACCTATTACGATACTCGATTTGTTTGTCTGTTTTAGTGTTTTTAGCCATAAATCCACCCATTTGTTCTGTCTGTAACGATAGTTTTTTTGAAAGTAATTTTCGTTAAAATTGTTTTTAGCTTTTGGACAAACTATGAGACGCTTCCGCTTGCATGCTTTTGGATTTATTATATATCTTGTGCTTGTGTTGTTGAAAATTGCGCTTGTCAACTTCACATTAAACGAATATGTGATAATGATGATGATTTCAATTTGTGTGTGTAACTATTGGCCTACTTCCGTGAGCATAAAAACTGAGATTGAAATATAAAATATGTTTTTTGAGGGCGATATGGTAACAGTAGAATGCATGGGCGTTGGAACAGGGGGAGCAGAGGGAGCAGCTGCTCCCCCAACTTTTGGCACGGGAGAGCAGGCCATAGCTCTTGCTCCCCCAACAGTTTGAGCCTTGTGCACTGCGATGTTAGACTGAGTCGAATCGACTTAGACATCTTAGAGTTTTGCCGCTCCGTGGGACGTTCAAGAACCAAAAAGCTTT
>Ga0056128_1000621_pt1 | contig 33438 bp, 13 predicted proteins | sample WorMetLIZISLAND2_FD_71113 | JGI IMG/M metagenome (GOLD analysis project Ga0056128, IMG submission 71113) | Marine gutless worms symbiont microbial communities from Max Planck institute for Marine Microbiology, Germany - Olavius geniculatus... ...
ATATATATATATATATGTAAATGTTATCATTTTGACACTTGCACAATGACACATTCCCCGAGCTGGAAAGCTTACAGAAATTTTCACAGCCGGATCATTTAGTGGGTAAGTATAGACTGAAAGGAACTTGAAGAAAAAAAAGACTCTTAGTGGTGTTTTCTATTTTAAGCGCAACTGGTTCGCTTTGGGTCGAAAATACTTGTAACGAACAAATAAAAAGAATTAAAAATTGTTACCAACTGACGGTCAAAACTCAGAGCTCTATAACTGTCACCAGGACATAGCATGAAAAGTTATTATTGGGAAAGGCGTTATCGATATGTTTGTTTGTTGGATGTGTTGCGTGATATTGTCGGCGAACTTGGATTGCGAAAACTCAGCACTGAGTAACGACGCTACTGTAATCTCGTTTGCTCGTCGCCATTAGCCACAAACAGCGACGACAGTCAGCACGCTGCTGCTGCTGCTGCTAGTCGTAGACTGTAAGTCAGGAGCATCACTGCCGCGCTGCGGTGTAGTCACGTCGTTGAACGAATGATGTGTGGAACACGTCCGACTGTCCGCCTGTCCGGCCGGGCGCTCGAGCGAGCGGCCGACCGGGGTCGCTGGCAATGCCCGGCTTAGCGGCAGAATTAGCGCCTCTCGTCAGCCGTCCATCCAGACAACCATTAATAGCGTGGCGACCGAGGCCAGCCAGCCGGCGACAGGGACGGCGACGCCTGATGTAGTAAGGCGACAATTTATCGAGCGCGTCGGGACGACAGCGCGCTGACCGCAGCCTGCATGCCACGCAGTAGTCGTTCGTCGTCGCTTCGTTCTTTCTATGACTGCTGAGAAGCTGCTGCTGCCGCAGTCGACGTTAAGACTGAACGCTTCAACGTGCTTTTCAGTCTCGTCTCGTCTCTAATACTGCAGATGCTGATGCTGCTCTGTCTAACACATATAATAGGCCCTATACTACATGCGTGTTGAACACACTATGTTTTTGTAAAGTTAACGTAGTTCTAAGTCCAGTTTGATTTGCAAATGAATGCATTTACAGTATAAAGAGCTAAAACTGCACAAAAGTACGTGAAACAAGAGTCAAACTGGCAAGCAACACTATTCACAAATTTAGTTTTTAGTAGGCATGACAGACTCAGACAGTTGTGTAACACCTGCAGACGTGTGCATATAAAGTTACTTTTAGCAAACACGTTATGCTGCTTGCATTTGGTATATTTCTTTAAACATGTGCAGCCAAAGACAAAACAAAAGATGAAAAACGACAGCCAATAAGACGAACTACAGCGAGTAGGTTTTACATTAATGCTGACTGGTGACGTTAATACGGCGTTGTGACACGTAGCCGCGCTGTAGCTCCTCATAATGTGCAGACTGCAGTGCCTGCAGTGTCGACTCGAGCGCTGTCGACATCCGTCAGTTGCCGCTGTGTCGGTGTCACATTAAAATGTCCCCCCATGAAAAATCTGCCCGAGGAGAAATAATCACGGAATTGATATGTCTCCTCGTTATTAAAAGGTTCTTGTCCGTTAATTTACCCGTACCTACATTAACCGCTAGGTTTTAGGTTGCGGTTAGGTCTAGCGTTAAGGGTGGAGGGTGAATTAACGGACAAGTACCTATTAAAGTATCCCCGGCCCATAAAAAGTTTCCCCATTATGGGATCGCCCCCCCCATAAAAGTCTCCGGTACTCCGGGCCGCCGCCGGGTGGGGCGGATTTTTGCCGGTATATTGTCGGCCGGGGAGACTTTTCTGTGGGGGGAGGGCGATCCTATTATGAAACACCGGCCGGGAAGGCAGCTAATCGTCGGCGCAATTTGTGTGTCGTTCAATCGTGCAATATCGCCGGGACATCCGACGTCATCCATCACCGAATGGCTACTTACACCCTGCCCAGCAGCAGCCCGCATCCGTTACGTCACTGCGTCGGACGCTGCCTTATAGCTAAGACGCATTCCAACGCCTAGCTTCCACGCGCCACCCGCGATATTCTCATGCTGCTCACCGCCCAGACTCCATTGCTTCGACGTGTGTTGCGAGTTTTTTCACTGACCAGCCATTATTGTGTATTGTGAAATTTCGCCGGCGTGTAACTCAAGTTTACCTTTACCGATCTTCGTGAAATTTTTTCACAATGCTTATTCATCCTCTTTCTTAAAAACTTGTTATCCACAATGCTTCCCTTAAAATATTTGGAAAGGGGGACTTTGCGCCTTTTAGCTACCTCACATCGAAACTTAGCACCGATGTCTTTTATTTTTCTTGGCCCAGACAAATATTCTCCCAGATTTTTGGGGCTGACGTTAAACATAATCCCGCTCGACTCCGACCAACAAGCAGGGCAACAAACAGTACATCATTTTGACAATCATTTCCGGATATCGCGCATTGGTTGTACGTCTTTGATTTGATGTGTGAATTTGTGATGTACAACATGTCATATGGATTTGCTAGAGACTTTCGGTTTTCTGGTAAATTTGTCGTACAGCTTGTTGTGCATTAAATCGAAGTGAGTGAAGCTTAAGCCTAAAACATTCGCACATGCGCAATAACATAAAATACAACGCAGTAAAACAACTGGAAGCCGTCGCCGTCGTCGACTCCGTTTACTGTTTATCACAGAACAAAACGTGGCGCTACAAACTCGCAGACAAAAACTTGTATTTTTGTTGGAGGGGTTCGCTCAATTGCTACCCAACTGCAGTACAACGAAATTAATGATTTTATAGCAGCTTTATTTTATTTCACTTTATTCTGTTCTATTGCGCATGTGTGTATTTTATTAATAACAAAAAACCCAAAAAAACTATTGATAAAATAGGCAAATATCACCCAGTTGCGTTAGGAGGCTCAAGCGTCGATTGTTTACAACTAACTACTGCTAGGCCTAATTTGCTGTCGGCATCTGAAACGCTGGGCAATTGGACGGACGGCCGCATACTTGTCGGCACTCGGCGCCCACATATTTGTATGTTAACGACAGATTTGTGGCTCAAAACACAAATATTGGATAGGGCCTACATGTGAAAAAATTTTCAAAACGCAAATAAATGTTGCAATTTTTTTCACAACCAAATTACTTCGACACAATTGTGATGTAAGTTAAACTGTACACAAACGGTTACATTATCGACTAACGAAAGACAAATTTTCCTCGCGGGTTCTACGCCGCATCAAGTACATTTATACAAGTTTCTCATCAACTGACAGAGATACAATCAAAAACGATCAAGTCTGTTGCATAACAAACAACAAACAAAGAGTGCAATTGCAATAAATTTTGTCGTCCGCCATTTTTTTCTTCGGCCTGCATTTAACTGATTATTTTATTAAAGTACTGTATTTACTGTTCCTAAGTGAACAACATATTCATTGCGCCACTCTTATGAACAACGTCGCCCGGTAGAAACTCAGTAATTCTTAATAATTCTCGGTTGAATCGGTATGCTACACAACAGCTTCGTTGCTGTGACGTCAGCATCAAAAGTAATTGATTACTGCAGCAATACTGCAAGAAATCGGGACGACTGTAAGCGATGCGATATATACTCGTAGTTGCGAAAATAGTTTACTAAATTTTCACGACATAAATTTTTCAAGTTCTAACTGTATTTCTTCTTAGCAATTTAACTTATTCTATTTAGGCTGCAATATGACCGGTATAAATAACAATAATAACAGCAATCATTGCAGTGCGGCCGTTCTAATAGGCCACATTAGGCGTTTTGTCTGTCTGTCCGTCCGTCCGTCCGTCCGCTATGGACTCCTAGTTTAAAAATATGCATGCAGGAGAAAGTTTTTAGTTCAAAAGGTAAAAGTTTGAGCGGACGACCGCACAATACGTCGGCACCGGACCGAAGTATTTTAGTATTAACGGTCTCGTGGCGCTATATATAGACGATGACGTCACACCTGGTGACGTCACACACCGAATATTACGTTGTAGGAGATTGGTTATAGTGCAGTGCACAAAATGTCTCAGTGAGTGACTGCAGTAGCTTACAGGTTATTATTTGCGGGCACCGGCGCTGTCGACGTCACTCATTATTGCGATGCACGTCAGTCAGCGCAATACGTGACGTCATCACTTTCCACTTCACTTAGTACTCGCTGGCATTGACGTAATAATCGCTAGGATAACGAACGCGCTTTCTTATATAATTAAATTAAAAATTCAAATTCAAATAAACGCTAAAAATGAGGACTAGACAACAGTTATGGGCCTAAACGTTCAACAAAAATGTGACCCTCCTTCTACTTGGCATATGTACGAAATCTATCATTTCAAGAATCAGGATATAGTATTTGTCATATTCATCAAATATTCATCAATTTTTTGTCGTTAGGTTAATCTGAATACAAAATTTGTTATTATTTGCGATCCGGAATACTTCGATTTTTGTTCATAAGTACTTCTAATCACTGTCGTTTGCACAGTAACCATTTCACGTTTGTTGAAAACGAAAACGATGCAAACGTAAAAACCGGTGAAAACGCGTTTTTATTTTTAAAAAAGTTCAAACGCTTTTGAACGTTTATTACAACTACGCCGCTGGTGTGAGCAGTGGGTCTGCAGTGCTACAGCTGGAGTTGCTGAGCTTGCGCCGGTGGATGACTGCAGTATAGACTATAGACTCTTGAGTCGGATGTATCGTCAGCAGTCTGCAGCGTCATTCGAAGTCGTCGACGTCGCACCAGGTGTAGTCCGTGTGCTTCTTGCGTATGGCGTTCATCAAAAGGCATGCGAATACCACGTTCACGATCTGCACAACAGTGCGGCGCCACAAGTTCATCACATGTTTATTCCGAAAACGTTTTAAAACTATTCATTCAGGCCTACGCAAATTCGTCAAGGGCAAGTTGATTTCCTCGGTTACCATGGTGTTACAAATGTGTTGGTGACTGAAATGACATCAAGAAGGCAAGCGACCGCGCGCAATAGACATTTATGTTTTATTGTGCGATGTTTTAATGTGTTCGGTGTATATCCAGCCATTTGGCTGCAAGAAAAATAAACGCGTGTTACTGTGACTGTAACTGAAGTGCCTGCAAAGTTTGAAAAAATAACGTGAGCCCAGCACACTATAACACAGCTCATCAAAGCTTAAGAAAACAGAGTGCTCTGGCATCGTATAGTTTTTAACATCGTCGACGACGACACAGCACCCTAAAGGCGAGTACAAAGCGACGTAACTGAACCAAACCAAACTGACACGGTTTATTTTTTGATGAGCCGCCCAATGGGCAAACAGGGCGAGCCGTACGCTTACGTAAGTATAGTCACATATAGGCCACCGACGCCGTTCGACGATGCATACTGTAATGTGTTACTGCTTGCCCATTAGTCAGTTCGTCAAAAACTAAATGACGTCAGTTCAGTTTAGTTCAGTTACGTTGCTCTGTACTCGCCGTAAAAGAAAAACTGGGATTTGTATGGCATAAATGGATAGCCAAACGCTGGCCTTTCGGAAGCCTTTTGAAAATATGCGCAATCAGTCTTGCGACATGTGACAAGCTATTAGGACCGAAATTAAACGCTGTCGCCTGCCACCCACGGCATGAATCGACTTGGGTGGGCAGGTTATAGTGAGTGAATAATGGTCGAGTAATTGATGGAGTATGACTTCTATTGATCGTAACGACGGCAAAGGAAGAGTGACATGCTCAAAGTGACGACGAATGCTACGCGCCGGCATCAAACAACGACATAGGCGAAGACTTTTGACTTTAGTATGAGAGCAATCCCTTTCTGTCCCTTGTCTTCCTCATCCCTTTTATCTCCTTTTTCTTTTTTATTGTCCTTTTTTCTCATCTTCAAAATCCAGTTACAATCCAGTTCAGTAAAAACACAAACGCGACACAGTGCAAGTGAGAAGTTACCAATTTTTGGTAAATTTTTAACGGTAAATTCTGCATTTTGTCACTTTTACAATGAGGCATTAACTTTTGGCTTATCGTTCAGTTTGGATATATAAAAAGATTGAACCAGACACCGAAGTGCAAAAATCAATTTATTTTAAGGTTGAAACGTCTTTGGGGGTATCGCTGTCACAAGCTGTTGGTCGTGGGCGGAGTCAGCGCTTATAGAATGTATGACTTGGAGGCTGCATCACCTGCTGCGAATAACGGACGACGGACTAGCCGTCCACAGCAACGCCTCATAACGACATAGATACAACGCAACGCAACTGCCGACGATTGCAACTGTTCCCTGCTATAAGTGACTTAGTCTAAAGTCCACTTGCTTAAGTTGGTTTGATCTGTTGTAAATCTGTTGCACAGCTTGCTGTATATCAAACTGTGCAACAAATGTACAAGAAATAGCACGTTCGTCTACAGCTATCCACAGCAAGTAGTACAACACAAGTCAACAAGAAATCGTAAACTCTGCATTCACGACATGTCAAAATATGTACAGCTGTATAACTTGTTGCCCAATTAGTTGGCAAACAACAGATGAGATTAGTGGACTTTGGGCCATAGCCGTAGCCGTAGCCGAGAACACGGGCCTATACACCAAGAACCGACATTATCGCCTTTCAAACCTGCGTTATACAGCTGCTGTCTCGCTGACCTGCTGACCAGCAGATGAGCAGCCATTATCGCATGATATCTGCACAGCTGCAGAGCAAATATCATAACATTGCTTTTTCTCTTTCTTTCTCTCTCTCCCCCCTTTCTCTCTGATGATTTGTAGATGACCGCTAAGTATAGCCAGTAAGTAAGCAGACATAGAAGCAGGTGCTTCCGGCTATAGTACAGTAAACAATCCTGTTCTAGTCCAGTGTATCCTGCGACACTCAGCTACGACATTTATTTCGGTGCGTGGCTTCCTCGATCATTTCCTGTCGACTTAACCATTAACCTGACTTCACATTATGTCGTCTTCGTACGCAGAGGGCGGCACGTCTCGAAAAGTGTTACGGCAAAAAATACGCAGTGCCAAAAAATGCTATATGGTCAAAGCCAGAGAATATAGCATGATTAAAAGTGCTATGGCTATGACGGGCCCCCGGTCATGACCGCACCTGTTTGTACGGTTACGAGTACAAAAATATTGCCCCAGCATTGCCCTTTTCTTTTCTAGGGAAGCTGTTGCTGTATAGTATATAAAACACTGTCATTAACGGTGAAAGCCATAGGATTATGTTCTGCAGTAATATATTCTAAATCAGCGATATTTGTCAGTCAGCTTCTTTTATTAATTAACTATAATTTAAAATTAATACTTTTGTCACGTCGCATTATAATTAGTCAAATTAGTCGTTAAGTAAAAAAATGTGCTTAATTCAGCAGATAATACTCGACCGCAAATCGCAGACGTTGCGTTTTGAAGTGCGAATACCACAGGCGTATTATCCACGTAATTACTTTCGAAATAGCTTAACCTATATGCCCATGGCACATCATTCATCACAACAGACGGACAAATGTACAGACATACAGACGACCTATGACGATTAGTACCTCGCTATACATAATGTGCATTGCCTAATAAAAAGTAAGCCATCACTTTTCATAACGTCGTCATATATATAGACCGATCTCTGTTTTTCACGGACGCAATCAGCATCACATTTGCAATAAAGTGCTTATTAAAGACTCCACTATAACAAGGTTTGTTTAAGTAGTTATCTTTTAACATTATCAAAAAGCTCGGTTATAAAAAAAACTTAACAATGCCGATTTGTACAGCATCCGAAACCGCAGCGGCAACGGTAAGCTCTCGCTGGCAGCGCGAATGTCAATAGACCGACCTAGATACACCGTAGATTATGCGAACATAAAGAAAGAATGCGTATAATACGGCGTAACAAGGCAAACACGAGCGGATGACATGAGAGCAGAGCGCGCAAGCAAGTCACGAGGTCATACATCGGCTGATAGGTTGATGCAGCCGGTGTATCATCAGACATTACAACAACATTACGACCCGGTGCGCCGATGTCAACTGCGCGCTGGGGAAATAATCGCCAATATTCGCGGGCAGTACTGAACAGCTCACTGATGAATGACAACCAACCGTCCAACCTCTACACTAGGCGCCCGCTTCTACCAAATCACTGTGTGGGGGAGGCGTAGCAACATTTCCCTTCTACCATCCTGATTCCTTTTTCCCACTTTTCCTTTCTTCCCCTTTTCGTTTTCCTAATTTTCCCCATTTCCGCCGCCAAATCCAACTACGTGGTCTGCGGTGGATTGCTGTAAGTTTCCCCAGCCCAGCCTTGTTAGAACGCAAATGCGTCATTATGCAGGTGGCAAAAAGTGCACGCTTCCAGTCTTAGAATGTATACAAATAATCGTCTTGCGGTCGGCCACAAGACTAAAACTACACACTTATTGTTACTAAGTGTACAGTGACGCATTCGGGCAAGAAAAAAATCCACAAACCCCGTAGCTCGGGGTGGTAAGAAAAAAAACAACGGCGGAAAAGCGAGAAGAAGATGGAAGAAAAGAGGGAGAAGGGTAGGACAGAACGCCTCCGCAATGATGTCCAAGAGTGCATGAGCCTATAACGGAGCGTCGCTGAGGAATGACTCTCGGCTGGACGAGCAAGCAACCTCGACTGACCACCAACGATCAGCGCCGCCACCCCCGATCATTACTAGTGAGCTATAGCGCTACCGTCCGCTGTGTGAAACAAACTGCTGCTTTATAGCATCTCGACCAACTTCACAGACTGACGCATTCACGGCCGCACGAAATGAGTCTTGTTCCTCGATATGCTGCGACTTAACTTCACTTAAGCCTACTTTCTATCTGACACGACGCACACAACGCAAGATTAAGCATCGTTTCTATTATTGCGTTTTGGCTGTTCATCAGCTGCGTTAGTTGCGGTACTTTTCTTGCGTTGCCTCCGTCGCATGCGAGGAAAAAAACTTTAAAAAGTACTCAAAGATTTTGCGTTGCGCTTGTTGCATGTGTTGCGATGGATGGAAACTGAGCTTTAACGTCTGAGATCTGCGACTGTCTCACCTGCTTGCTATCTCCAATGCAGCACTCGATGTAAACTGCGAGTTTTGCACTTGGCTAAAAAGTGATGTTCATCAAAGCGTAGTCAATAATTTGCATCTTGTTGTATTTTTGTGACACGGTTAGCATAAACAGTTTTAACCCTATAATAGCAATAAAATATCGTGCAAGAGTAACTCGACAGATAAGCAGAAAATTTGCGCAATTGTTATGCGATCTAAAAACCTAGAACTGTTGCATTCAAACGTTCCACGAAAGAGAAAACAAAGCGTAACAATGGACTACACTACTATACAAAAGTGAATTGTTACGGAGAATGTTTATGAACGTTCTCAAGGCTTCCTGCTTTACAGTTCGAAGCGCATACGGAAGTAGGAGATAGATCACGCGAACAACGATTTTATGCTTTCTGACAGGGTCAGAGCGTATAGTAAGTAACACGATGAAAGGATGATCATAGTTGCGGATGTCACTTGGACGGTTAGTTTCACTGCGATCGGTAAGCCTGCTACCGTTAACAACGAGACTCAAACGACACGGCAGCAGCAGCAGCAGCAGCAAACGGCAATTGGTGCATAATGGCGAAGTAAAGTCGATGCCGGCAGGAAACAATCGGCATCGAAACACCATAAAGTTAACGTACGGCTGTGTGAGCCATGGCTATACTGGGACATGGCAGTCGACAGCATAGAGAATCAACGTGAAGGTCAATGTCAGCAGTTAATTTATACAGAACAATTTTATGCAGGGTCTCTGTTGTCCAAAGTATCCTACACCAGTATCTAGTATCTAGTGAACAGTGAACAGTGCCGGAGCAAAGTATAGTTTTATTGGCGACTTGGAAAAACAACGACGTGCAAATGAATATTCACTCATAGCGCACATGTTATAGTCTTATGTCAGTTCTTCTTTGTTTGCTATTGGCTATTTTGAATGTGTCCCTCTATCAGTAAAATCCCCCCCCCAAAAATTGAAGAATCACATATAAGCGTTTATTATTTCTCGTAAATAATTCTGCAGCCTCGACAGTAAACTAAGCACAGAAAGTCTAGGGATGCTGAAATAAATTTATGTACATGTTTCACTACTTCAGATATCTTGTGCGGCGGCATCCGATTTATACGCGACTCCAGCAATGGTAAATAATTAACCGTTTTAACGACGTAAACGTGACGACCGTTAATCAGACTGTGAGATGGACGAAAAGCTACAGGCTGATGTGTCGAGTGGACGCAAAGTCTTAAGAATATTGCTAGCTTGACTGGATACACAGTTGCACACTGATCGACTACATCCTGTCGCATACGTGCAGACTGCAGTGTCCCACATACAGACACGCAGACATACAGGCGCACGGACCAGCAGACTCACATCGACACGTACGAACTGTCGACGCGCGAAATGCATTGATTTTGGCGCCCACAAAACTTCGTTTTCGTGCGCGTCCTCCCAGCCTACAGTGACCAACGCGGACACGCAACGCAGTATCTATACGTCCAAACGAACAGTCAGCCAAACTTGCGACATTTCATAACCCAGATGTGTCCGGCTTGTTACTACTAATTGTAAGGTTTCTGGTGCCATGATGTAACGTGTTTATTATTGGGCTCCGCCAGTAGCGGGAAGCCGCGATGCACGATGTAACATATCAACAGTGCCTGCTTCGGTCTCAGCAACGATAAACCAGAGAAAGTTTCACTTTGGAGAAAACACTATGCTTTGCGGTTGACAAATTAACGGCAGCAGTTTACCGCAGTAGTAGCTCGCAAAATTCGGATACAAAATAGCAAGTAAAAAACAGAACCTGAGAAAATTTAAATCTGATAAAAAAACTAATTGCCGGGTCAATGCAATTTTGAAATCATTATGTCCCGCGTATTTTTTGCCAAACATTACAACAGTGCAGAGGGCGTCTTTAGACGATTACAATTATGCATGAACATATTGCTTACCAAAAAGTTACGAGTACTCAAAACGAAACACTGCCAGTTAACTTCAAAGTCAGCGATGAAGACAAAAAAAATATATTTCGGTATTGTCCAATAACATCTGCTGTCATAAAGCTTTTGTTAAACAAATCACAAAACATTTATGAATGTTTACGATTCACAAAAATGCGACACTTTTTTCTGTTGTTTAAAAAACACAAAATATCTATAAAATTAAGCATAGTTGTGACGTCGTACCTAACAAGTTCGTACAAACGTCGAGCTTTCTTCGTAGCGGTGTCGCCGACCCGACGACATGAAACTCACTAACAAGACATTTGCATGATCCTGTTTATACTATCTGTCTTTGGACGATTACTTGAGACAATTTTCTTCTTAGAGTACTAATGTATGTAGCGCCTTAGAGGCTTTAGTGACCTTGGTGCGCTACATGCATTCACCTTTTACTTATCTACTTATATACTTGCGTTGTGAAAACCTCAGGCTTAACGGTTACATATCAGGCAATACAATATTCACAAGTTTACAGCCTATTTCGCTTCTATTCGCTTCTGTGTCGTGTTCTTACAGAGTTTAACTATAAAATGCACGAAATTTCAGAACAAAATGCAGACGACAAATGACGACCGACAAGTCGACGAAAGCATGGTGGAAAGGAGGACGTTAATTTGCGAGGACGTGAATTACTGGACGTACGTCGACTGCGCATCTTCGTCCAGTCGGCCACGTCATCGCGCAGTATGTAACGACATTTGTGCGCAGCTACGGTACGACTGTAGTCTAAGCGGGACGTTTAGTATTAAGGCGCACGAACGCCGACGTGAACGCGAAAACGACGTTGAAGCCGGGCGACGACGAATCGGGTTATCTCGCCTATAACGAACGCACTGGCGACGCCGGGCACCCTAGACGCGCGATAGAGATCGAACTGCATCGGAAAGAGAATTACCTTAGATGGACGGACAACGGCGGCTTGCCTGCGACGGCTGCCGATGAAGAAACGACGCGCTGCTGCTTGGTTGATCGGTCGGACAATTAGCGTGTCGAACAGTTTTAACGAACGACGGCGAGGACACAGCAACAATCAGTCAACTGAATTCAAGCGCCCATCACTATATCGACAAAACTGCAGTCCTCATGTACCAGTTTGTTGGCGAATTTATGGGAGCCAAGGAAGCCATGCCCCCAAGATGCCAAAAGTCGTCTTTTGCTTTGTCTTGCATATGCAGTGCATTATAAATTTGCGCAGTAAAACTATTAAAATTTACCAACTACATGCATTTCGGGGAGTTTTCATGCAAAAAAAAACGTTTGCTTTCGGGACTCCGCCCCAGACCGGCCTCTCTCGCAGGCCTTCCGGATCGACTTTTGGCCCTTAGGGTCTCAGTTCGCCCCTCGCGACTCCAATTTCTGGCTATGTTCATGTAAAACTAAGTAATAATAAACAATAAATAACGTTCTTTATCGATGCAAGTCAATCATCATGGCAGTTTATGCATTCAAGGTGTATTTTTACAGTTTTAATCATAAATAAAAACAAAATTTAGCATCACAGAGTTTACAAAAAAAATTACGCTATTTTGACTTTAAATTGAAATATCAAAAATGTTCTGGAAAAGGGCACTGCCTCTCTTCATACTTTTCTCCTGTGAGGAGGAGATGTCTTTACGCGTACATTTGTTTTTTAAGGTTTGCTGCATAAGTTTGCCATGAATGTAGAGACAAAAAATCTTACTTACTTACTTACTTGCATGGATTTTAGCAAAAAAATAGTATCGAAAAAAGTTCCCTTTATTCTGCCTGTAAGCAAAACGCGTAACGTGAAAAAAGAGAGCACGCTATAGAGTATATACCTGAAGCATGATGATAACAGACTGTTGGATGACGGCAATGTGCTCGTGACGTTCAATCCATTCAATCAGCGCTTCATGACAGCCCTGCACATTAGTCGCAGGCTCAACACTTCAACTAAAGATTTATATCATATTAAATCAAGCAGGTTACACAGTGCACTTTAGGAATTTCACGCAAAACAACCGCGGCCAAAATGTAGTCAAGAAACAGTACAATCGCTAAACTGATTGGCACATCTTGGAAAGTCAACGCTTAAATTCCTTGGTCCTCTGCGGTCGCACTGAGTGAGGCCGTTGCTGACAGCTGACTGCTGAGTATCGTGTTCCTGCATGGACTGTTCTTCCCACGCCAAACTGCCATTAATACGCGTATTGCGGCCGCAGTTAATAATTATAAGTTTTAACATGGTCTAAGATGTATCGTGCAAGTGTAACGAGTGTAGCTGTAGACTGTGTTAAAATATACTTATCTCATGACAAAGATCTTCGGTGAGTTCTGCCTGGGAATGGGTACTGTACACAGACACGAGTCACGTTTTGATCGTCTCGCTTGAGTCGAGAGAGATAATGGGCAATTATGATGAAATAATACTCAAAACATGCTTCTTAACAACTCGTTGCTGATTCAATACTGTAACGGTGTTTCTGTGAATCGTTGAGGATTGTATTGCGTCAGAGTTGAGAGGCAAGGGGGCCGCGTGCTGACTATACCTGGGTGTGCAGTTGCGTGATGGGCTGCGCAGTGGCTCGGTGAACAATCGCCTCGACCTGACACAGATTCTCGTCCTTGACCAGAGGTTTGACCGGGTCAAGGGGCGCCAGCAGCCGGCAGCAGGTGGGCGGCACGAAGACGCCTGTGAAGTCTCTGGTGTGATTGAACCACGAGCTGTACAGGTAGTCTTGAGGACCCGTCGCGCCGCAGCAATTCAACTGTATACACAATGTGTACACAACATGACATGTGTACGCAGTGGCTTCCACCCCACCTAAATCTGAAATCGAAATCGGGCGCAACTCCCTCCCACTTTTGAGTTCACAACCTTCCCCATTTTCGAACTGAAGTTCTCCCCTTTGCTCTTTTTTCTCTCTCTAAGAGAAGTTTTGTTGAGGGCGTAAAGTGAAAAATAGGGGGAAAGTAAAAATATCGGAAGGAAATTTTTTAAGTGTGTACACGGTGTTTCATAAAAAGGACCCCTTTTTGTTTTTTTTCATAATTCACTCAATAGATGAGCAATTTACATAAAATTTTTACCAGTTATAGCTGAAAAATACTAATTCAAAATATTTTAACAAAATATGGCAGTTGATTAAATATTCTTTGCTAGTCGTGACGTCATAGACGCTGACGTCATAATGTGTCACGGGTGCAAACTTGACAGCGCCAGTTGAGACAAGCAAGCTTGTACTCCCGACGCATCATGAAGTCAAAATTACGTCACGACTAACAAAGAGTATTTAATCAACTGCCGTATTTTGTTGAAATATTATGAACTAGTATTTCTTCAGCTACAACTGGTAAAAATTTTGTGTAAATTATTTAGGTGAATTATGAAAAAAACAAAAAGGTTTTTTTATGAAACACCGTGTAGATTGCCCAGTCAAACATAACGAAGCTTTGATTTACACCCTTAATAAACTTTTCCCCTATTTTTCACTGGGCGCAAGCTAAGCCCACCAGGTATAGGGATAAAAGCCACTGTCTGTGCGTTTTGTAACATATTTTTACACACAAAGATGTCGCCGACATCAGATGCGGCCATCCGCCTAGCTGGATTTTGAGGCCAACAGCGCCAAATTTAATTTTGACTAGAGCTTCTGTCCAGACCATATTGGGGAAGCTAACAACGCTTCCTGCATGGACCCCCTAATCGGCTAAAGAGTGGTATCTTCCTTCCCACTCTCCAACGCACTCGACGCCTGCGGTGTTTCGTTTTCGACCTTAGGGCCCCTCCTCCAATACTGACAACGAATCGACGCTGTGGTTTTAATAGTTAGGCCTAATCTAGACAAAATGCAAGCACGTCGCAGTCTGCTCTCAGCTTTTCTACATCGCGTTCGTATTGCGCACGTGATTAAAGCTTTATACCCTTACACCGTGTAGCGACTGTAGTCCATCACGAAATTAAACCTCGTTTTGATTCAGCTAGTGCTCACAGGCAGATGCCGCGTCGCTCTGTAGCCTATGTCAAATATAATGAAATGTCTTTGCCTTTTCGCTCACCTGATGTAGCGGTATGCAATGCGTGTATAATGTACGCTCTCTGCAATGCCATCGTTTGGATTTTTTGTACGGATGTCTGTCTGTCTGTCACACCGTGTGATCCTATGTCAAAACGACGCAAGCTATGATTATGAAACTTTCACTGTCAGTTCCGCGAAGGACTCGTTCAAGAATCTGTAAATCTTTTTTTTTTGAATTTGTACGGGGTCCCCCGATCGAGAATGTTAAATCAGAGGGGGACAGCCGATTTCAATTAAAAATGTTCTCTTAATTGCACTAAATTGCTGAAGTTATGCACGCAAAGACGCGGAGATACTGGGTCAATTACTAGTGTAATAAAATAATTCCAGGTAGCCAACTTCTGTGATCATAATTCATCAACGTCACACAAGACAGACGGACGGACAGACAGACGACATAGGCTGTCGTCACCTGCCCATGCTATGCACGGTACGGGTAAAAACCTCATTTAAGCGTTTTTTGCGGTGATTCAGGAAACGGATCGGGCATATATTCCACAGCGACGCCATGCATTGAGAGATGTGCTAAGCACATTGACACATCGTGTGTCGTAAGACAGACTAACAGACAGAGTGTGAGACTGAAAGAGTGGTCGTACATAAGTCTGTATTGAGTTCCAGGCGAGCGTCAGTCCGTACGCGTAGCTGGTGTTGTTAGTCTTCTGCGCGGTGAAGTTGTAGTCGTATTGGACTTGATGTTGCAGGTTCACCAACAGACGTTCAGACCACTGCAACGTTGTTTCACAACCAGTAATTTGGTAAAACGCAGGATCGTTAATCGGTGCTGTCCCTGATGAATCATAAGTAGGCAATTGCAAGTTTTGACTTAGGGGTTCAATCTACAAATCTCTTTTTCTCCTGGAGTCAAGCTCCCCTATCCAACATACATTTATGTGCATCTGCCATATGACATTTAAATCTGTCCAACGGTTCAAGTCCTAATGCAAAATTAACAGGAGGTTTCGGACCGCCAATAAAATCTAATCAGTTTCTCCGTGGCCAATCCCTCAACACTTTGCCAGATCTGACTTGCACTATCACAGGCTGCGAGGTAGCGCAGCACTGTTGTAAGGGTGACTAGCCATTTCAATGGGAAACTCCAAAATTTGACCCCTCGTATTTCCCAAACCCCTTAATTTTTCCACACCAAAATTTGCACAGATGATTATGTCCAGCATATTTCCTAATGTGCAAAATTTGGCGAAAGTCCGTTTACGGGGGCTTCCCCACGAATAGGTGAAATATAACGCTTGCGTGACTTTTTATGCCTTTCCTTTCCTTTTCTTTTTTTCTTGCCGTCCTCTACAGAAAAAACGACTGAATTGATTTTAAGGCACGATGGCTCATATGACGCGGTTTCGCGCAAGAAAGTGCTTTTTAAGGGTTACAAAATTTAAATTTAACATTTTCACGTATTTTTCACAAAAATTTGAAAAATTACAATGCCGCTTATGGGGAAAATTAAACAATGCTTTAAGCTGTCATAACTCCGGCTATGTATAAGATAAAGTCGTAATTTTTGGTTTTAGGTATGGTTTTCGGGGTTGGCCAATTTAATGGTGTCATTTATATTTACCCCTGATCGACCCCCGTTGCCACGGGCAAAATGGGCGATAACTCGGCCCCCTTAAAAGAAAATTGCAAGCTGTTTGCACCTACCCCCCTATTTTCGGTCCCGCGCTATCCGATGGTGTCATTTAAATTTTTCCCCTGCATCTCCCTATCATCTTCCCCAATTGTATTATTATTTTCATAAGTTTTTTATCTGCTCAACCACGCGTTTGTACAAGTTGCATTTGTTAACCTTGTGTATTAAACAAAAATGTTATGTTATGTTATGTTATCATCAATCACTGAATACGTACATCTTGTCTGACGCCTGCTGACACTGCGATGCCGGCTAGCTCGGCGACGACTATAAGCACCGTCAGAACGGAATACTGCAGTCACAAACACACAGTGTGATGGTTACGTAAAATAAAACACTTTCAACAATTGAATGAATAAAATATCTTCACTGTGTCTTGTAGCACATAGTTAGATTGTAACAGAAATACTCGCTAAAAGTAAAAAAAGTACACGCAATTAAGTTACAAACAATACGGTAAATGGGAGAGTATGACGCAAACAGTTAGATCATTAAATGTTCAAGTCAGTCTTATTTTATATGTAACCAGCTACGTCGGAAACATTTATTAAATTTTTACGTTCCAAATATATGCGCTATGCGACGAATTTCTAGCTGTATTAGTGTCTTAGGAATAAGTAAGCAAAAGACGCCGTGGCGTAAAGTGGTCAAAAGTAGGAACGTACAAAACTAAGGAAGCAGACACTTTCGGTACAGGCGCCGCAGCAACCGAGGAAACCGACGAGAGTGACGCAGCTTCCGGCCGCCATCATGAAAAACGGCCAGCTGTCGACGGAGATGACGTCATTGGTGAGGAGCGATGACGTGGTCGATGACGCACTGGATGACGCAACGGGCGATGATGATGATGATGATGATGACTGGACGGCGACTGAAGACGACGACGACGACGACGAGACGATGGTTGCCGACGAACTGACGGCGTGCGGAGAGGCGCGGACGAGGTGCGTGTAAAACAACGAGTCACCGTTCACGTGCAACCAGACGCCGAGACCGAGCACTGCCAAGCCGCTCACCTTCAAACACCATATACCAGTTATGCTGCTACCGGTAATAACGTTGAAGTAGCTCTTCTATAAAAAAACACGAATTGACTCGTTCGCGATGGCGCTATATAAACGTGTTCTGATTGATTTGAATAACTGATAATTCGACTAATTGCAGTGTGACTGTATATGCAGTGTTCAGTACCCCTTGTATATTGCTTGTGCATGCAGAGTTGCACGTTGGTTACGCGTATCTACGAAATAGCTATCGTATATATTACTTTCACGCATCTCCATATGAATAATGAACATAATGACATTTGAGACATCAATAAATTGTGTACTATCGCGGCAATTCAACACGAAACCAACAAGCATCGCTGGCTCTCTTCAGTAACGAAAAAAACAATACAAAATTTAGATCGAATATCGGGTCATTATTACAAATCTCAGGCGTCTTTCCCGTGAAATGTTCGATCGCGCTGGTGCGCGGCATGACAAACACACAAGCAGACACGCAGACGGACGGACGGATGAAGAGTGATAGAATGTTGAAAAAGCGAGCGAAAAAGAACGAACGTCGTGGGTGGGTGGTGGATTGTCAAAGACGTCGACAACGTCGGGTCGACAGCTACATTGGCTGCTGACAATTATCACTGAGCTGTGCGGTGCAACGACCGATCGACTTCAATTAATCACTGTCAGCGTAGAGCGACAACCAAACCACGTAACCAGGCGCCTAGTCCTCAACGAGGAGTGCATGGGGACGCCCAGTGGCGCAAGGCCAAATCTTGTTGAAGTTTCGTGTGTTTTGCATGGTTTGTTTTAAACTGTAATATGTGCAAAATGCAACAAAAATAGTGGTATATAATACACCGAAACTTATTGTCAGTCTGTAGTTTTCTTAGCTGCAAAAACGATTGTAAAATAAAATTACAAACAGTTATAGAAAAACATAAAACAAATTTATAAGCATGCACTAGAAATGTTTTAAACACAATTAAGCCAACATAGTTGAAATATAGGTGACATTGTGTGCATTCGTTTAGCGCGATCTTTAGGAAAATAATATAAAGAACGCCTCGGTTTGATTGTGTGTGTTTGTGGCTGCCCTGGAGGCAAAATAAAGATAACTAAAGTGAAGCATGGTGTCGTCCCCTTGCGTCACTACAGGCGCGCGCGTGACCGCATCACAAGAGCTGCAGCCGCAGCATTGCATCATTCAACAGTCACTAAGAGTCGACCAATGACTGACACCAACATCACACATAAGCTAATACTGGTATAAAGCTACCGATAGAGACACTTCAATGAGTCGTTAACCATACAGTGCTCGATAGGAAAGACTTAAATGTATTTTGGACACAAATATACAAACGAATGGCCGTGTACAGTCCTCGTGATGAAGTTAGTAAGCAGAATTCATCCCCGTTCATTCATTCATAAACAGTCCTTTGTTGGCTGATACAGGTTGCCGCACAACGCGCATGAGCGTTTGACGAAAATGTTCCGTTTGCATTGATTGTGCGTTAGCGTGTGCACACAGGCTATAAATAGCTGCGTCTTTAGCGGACCGCTAGTGAACTGTCCAATAGTCAGTGATGTATTCTTCAGTTCCGGTAACAAACTGTTCCACGCTGATGGGCCAGCAGCCGAGAAGCTTCGAGGACGGAAGCCCACAATTCTGTCGCAATAGATCGACAACCACGTGACCGATGCACAACCAGGCCTAGGCCGGACTGGATCAACAATGGGACTGATCGAATAACGCCACTGACAAATCACATGAATACGTAATACTAACAAATATGCACAAAACAAGTAGGCCTTTTGGTGCAATGCGTTGAATGAACACAAAGACTGATAGGCCTAACATGCGTTGGCGTAGCCCAAATCTGGATGTAAGGGCACATAAGAGGTAAGGTGTGGGCCCTGTGGAGAGGGGTGTGAGAAGAGGTCTCCCTCCCCACCAGGGGAAGAGTCTGGGAGAAGTCTGTGACGCTTTCTCAAATTTTTTTCTCAATTTTTGTGCTTAAATTAAATGTCTTTGTGCATGTTTGCACCATTTTGAGTAACCGAATGGGCTTCTAAGGGACAGGTGCCCCAATGCCCCCTATGGCTACGCCAGTAATAACATCTTGGTCAAAGTACGAAGCACTTCAACGCGCTACGCAGTAGTCACCAGTCGCCACTGTATGCAGACCAGTGTGATGTGGTTGCGAGGCAGGCGTAGAAGCGTGGAACGTCGATATTGAAAGACTGGGTCGATTAATGACAAGCGACAGCATTCGTTGTTGAGCGTCTGTTGTAATTAGTCGCAGCAATAAAACACAGCCAGCCGTCAGCCGCGCGGCAAGCAATTTCAATAAGTTCATCAGTCACACAACTACTGATGGCTGTAACAGCCGTCGGACAGCGTAAGCTAGCATAGCACTTGAGACGGCAAAATACCCCGCCACGCATACGATAAAATCAACATCTAAAAATAAACATTAAACAATAACAAACAAACAAAAATAATTTCACTGTCTGTTTCCGTTCTTAATGACAATTGGTCATACGTGCACGAATGCATGCAAGTACGTCACTAATCTTATCTGCGAGCTTTAGCCGAAGTCACTTTTTAAGTGCACAGGAGAACGTGACGCTTTATCGCAATTTAGGAATTTTGCAGAAATTAGCGTGCAAGCAAGATACAAATATCGCAGCCTGTATGCAATGATGTAGTGTAGTCCTAGTAGAGTCCGACAAAGTACTCGAGTCGGACTCAAGTTACTTTTTCAGGTCTCGGACTCAGACTCAGACCCAGTGGATTCGGATTCAGGGCTGTATGACTTAGAAGTAGGCTAACTGCGCCCTGACTGATTTATGTATTTTAACCAATTGTTCTAGCAGACAGATGCTGCGAAATTTCCATCATTCTATTGTGTGGTTGTTTCTCACCGCATGCTCGGATTGTGAATAAGCTTATACTATCGCAGCCTGTATAAAGCAGGCTTCGCTCAGCAACAGAAGACACGGAATAAGAAGCAGCGTTGCTGCGGCAGCGGAGTCGAGTTAGTTAAAGACCGAGAAACGAAGTCTCCAGCGGTGCTAAGCCACCCATCCACCCACCGCACGTTACATGGCATCCGAAAACACGCTGAAATGTTCTCACATCGACAAACTTATGAATAATAAATAGGATCGGAGGCAATCGTAAATGAATCAAATGCATTTCACGCAGTGGGATACACAGCTATGGACACTCCAGCTATGTAATGTACGCTGACAACGCGCACACAAAACGAAAAGGAAAATGGCTGCCGGTATAAAACGTTAAAGTCTATCGTGAGAGTGCTTTAATTCTTGTTTATGCAAAACAGTATCACTGTTCAGTGCAGACTGCAAATTTTGACGGACACGCCATGCATCTTGCAGGCTTCATCAAAAACCTTCCTCCACTGTCAGCAGCAGAAATGTAGCTTGATATGACTGTCGATAGCTCCTCTATGCGAATTCCCAAACGATTGCATCCAACTCAAAATTATATATATAGCCACACATCATTGTTAAATTTCCCTTCATCATCAGCAGTTTGCTGCATTCTTTTGTAATTAGGATTAAGCAGTTTTTGTACGAATTATCCAAAATTCTAACACAGAACGACATTTCACTAGTCATACACATTCATTGCAAAACGTATTATGGTCAAAACCATTAACGTTTTTATCACCCCGAAACTGCTACGACCACGATCATACCGGTCATGGCTATGGCGACGGCCCTCGTAGCCGGATTGTAACTGCAAAGCAGATCAGAATCCGAAGACGAATTGCGTCATTTCTGCGACTTATACCCGGCAGCAGCCGCAGCAATCAGTTTCGATACAATTACGACGTCTATCAACTGTGCACCGAGTCTGAAAGCAATACCGCGCCGACGACCATCTATTGCCGACTGACCTGCCTTGTATATCGACGTCGTCGCCCGTCTAACGGCTTATTTGTTATATTCACAGACGACTTCAGAGCCGCTCTATCGATATCCAGCAGCAGAATATAGTAAGCATTCGTTGCTGTCAAAATGGCAGCATTAGCTCGAACGGTTAGGCCGATTTTGCCACATTCAGTATATAGTTATATCTCAGATGTCGAACAGAAAACAGCGATATGCATCACATCTGATACCCTCATGTGAGTCACGGACAACTTTAGTGCCACATTAAGCTACATTCTCTGATAACAGGCTATTTGTGTTATGTTGCATTTATTTTGATGCTTTTATCACTTTGATTCACAGTTTCTGTGGTTTGTTTTATTGTGGCTAGAGATCGTTAATTGATCTTCGCACCAGTTTTATTTTTGTAATCAGTTATTATTAACAGTGTTAGTGCACAAGATGTCTTTGTGCGTTGACGAGATGTGCCGTTACGAAACTACTCGCTCACTCACCGACTTGTCGTTTAGTGTCAATTACTACACGTAGGCTTGCAGTGATGGGGCAAAAGTTGGATCGATGTTGGCATCATCAAACAACTGATTTCTGCGAACAAACCCAACTGACGACACGACGACGACCTGGTATCACACTTTAAGCTACAGGCAGCAGGCGTGGTCAGCAATGAAATCAACGAGCAATCGATCACACCAAGCAAAGTAACTGCTAGGACCGGTACTTAGGCTCTGCAATGCACTGGCGTCACTCGTAGCCCACCCAGCGAGTCAAGAGCTCGGCTGAAGTAATCGATCTGATGGATTCATTACGTCGATCAGTTGCTGATCGAACTTCAATTCTGCAGCAAGCTTCATCAGTCGCAATCTATATAAACTTGCCAGCCATGCACTATGCTAGGTCCCTTGCACTTTCTGCTTTAGACGAAACGCTATCTAACTTCAACGCTTTTGCTCCTAACGACCGTGGCCCTATGTAGGTCCCAAGCAAGTAAGTAAATGCACTTATAAACGACACAATTAGGCCTAAACAGCAAACGTCACAGTTCGTCGCAGCCGCAATCGAACATAAATTGAATCGTTTCCTGTTTCAAAAACAGAGTACCGTAATCAAAACACTAAAACACGCTGTTTTCGAATACCTGACAATAGACAGGCAATTTAGCTTTATAATGTGCACTTATGTGATAACGCGCTAAAAACGGATTATGGTCATGAGAAGGTCAAATCTGCGTGAAATGCGAACAGATGTTTCTGCTATCAAACACGTCTGCAGGGAGATGCTTATCGATGGATACACACTATAATGGACAGCGACATCGGCGCCGAATTCTGATTGTAACTGTAGAGGGCGAGCTTGCTTTCACTCAGTGGCGCAGCCAAAATCTTGATGTATATAGGGGGAAGGCAGTTGATAGATGTGGTGTGGGGGTGTTTCCTCCCCACCGAAAAAAAGGTTTGGAGAGGGAACTGTGCTCCCTTTCCAGAACATTATCTGATTTTTAGTGTGAAACAGTGCATTAGTCATTTTTAGCACTATTTTAAGTAACTCAGTAAACTCCTGGGGGTGCTCTTAGTGTCCCCTATGGCTGTGCCAGTGTCTTCTTTTCTCACATTTTCTTCCCCTTTCTCTTCTCTCTCATCTCCCGCCTCTTCACTAGTTCTTTTTTCCACCTTTAAATTTAGTTACAATACAGCTGGGTCTGGAGTATTGCTGTAAACTGCTCTAGCCCTCACACACCAAAGTGCAAGTGATAACAAGTACAGCACATTTACATTCAAAATACGTCATGTATGCCAAAAATCGTTTAGCAGTTTCACTGTTTAATTTGAGCGTATAAAATAGCGACTTGCGGTTGCAAAAATCTCTAGGAATCAGGGGCATCGCTCCGTAAGCTTTTGGCCGTTGGGAGAGAAGCGATCGCGCCCATGGAGTCCGTGCCTATGGATGGACAGCGACAGTATGTGCGGTCGCAGTCGCAGCCGGCGTGCTAAGTCGGTCTGACAGGATCGATGACAACGGCATCGTGTAATGAGTAAATAATCTGCCGGCGTTCCCATCGAATTCCACGCTGTGCGGCCTCCGTCCGTCTGTCTGTGGGCAAGCGTCAGCATCACGGCAGTGCAGCTGCTGCAACCGCTGTCATCACATCATCATCAACAACATCGTCATCAGGTGTCGGTGTTACGCCAACAAAATGCTGCGGGCGCAGACAGTAATCATGGGTCAGAGAATGCTCGAATTGTCACTCAATATCATTAGCTGTAACTGTCCCCATTATGATCTGTTGATCTTCTACACACCCACTTACAGTTGTCATTGGTAAAAAAAATCCCACTTCCGTATTAAAAAATCGACTGACCAAATGATAAAAAAACACTTAGGCCTACATCACTTTAAGTAAAACTATAGCTTTTTAGACCATGATCGCATTTTATTCCGGGTGGCTGTATGCAATTGGTTGTTCGGTTCTTGCCTCAGGCTTGCGGGTTTCGCGCAGAACGACAACGCACCCGCTTGAATCACAAGTTAAGCTACACAAATATTACAGTGTTAAATTCAGTAATAAATGTTGCATACGAATTTGATAAAGAATATAATACATGTAATATAAAGTATGCAGTGTTATTGCGATCGTTCTAATAGGCAACATAGGCCGCAATACGGGTCGTGCCCGTCCGCTGATCCTTCTCTCTGTCTGTCTGTCTGTCTGTCCACGAACGGGTTCATAACTCAAAAACTAAAGGGCGCAGACAAACGAAAATTGGTGAACGGGCCGCATAGTATGTCGGCACAGTGCCTGCACATTTTTCTAGTAACAAGTGCGTGATAGGACGAACCAGAAAGCTGAAGTTGACGAGCACAAGCAGAACTTTAACACACATCGATCCGGCGCCTTTGCAGCGTGACCGCGGAGGACATTTTTCGCGGCACAGTTTGACGACACGCTCACGTGTTGTCTCCATAGCGACGGCACTTGGTGTGTCGACTCTCGGCTTCAGCAGCTGACGATTTCTTACAGTTGCATCCTGTCAGCAGAACACGTTAATCACCAATCATTATCATAATTACTCTCCTCGGTAGCGATGGATAGTACTGTTCTCACTTGAGTTTTTTTGTTTCTTTCTTTTCATAAACCGTTGCATTTAGCTTGATAAAACCGCTAAAAACTATAGAGCTTAAGGTCATCGGTCAAATGATAAAGTCATTTTTGTTTATTGCATAGCTGTCAAACCGCAACTGAACGCAGCAAATTAGGCTTATTACGGTTTAATTAACTTATACAAAGATATTTCGGCACATTAAAAAGATTATAAAACCCAGTGCCTATATAAAAAACTTAGCAAAAACAAATATTTTTCTCTTTTTTTTAAGTTATCCGTATTTTTTTCTTTATTTTTCACATTTGCTGTTGATAAAAATTTTCATCTGAATACAGACCTATTCTGTGGTCTTGATTAAGAAGTAGGTTATGCACACAGCGCGGTTATTGTACGGTATCTGTTACACGCTATGTCGGTCAACGTGATTTGTGCAAATCAACTGCTTTCAAGCGGGATAAGATGATAAGTACGCTACGTGTCAGCTCTGCAGTCTGCCAGTCATAAACACTGCGGTAACGAGCGAGGTATCAATGCTTGCTGCGTCCATGAAGCCACGCTACAGCATGCATTGCGATACTTGCACGGATTCGATCCTGAGGCTGGTAGACGGACGGAAGGTGATCGGCAGTGGAACTCTGCTCGTATGCGAGTGACGTCTTTCGACAAGAGATTTCACTTTGTACGACGCTTGCCTAACGGTCGCTGGGTAGGTCGGGTGTGTTCCGGGCTCTGCTGCTAATCGACGTATCGACGTGCAGCGACATGAGCGACTTCCACCGCTACCGGCAGGTGCTTCCCTCCAGTGAGATTTTCGCTCACGAAAACAAACCTTGCCAATGACGAAAAAAATGATAAATTAGTTAACCATAACTAAGACAAAAATTTAATATATATATATATATATATATATATATATATAAATGACAGAAAAATTTAAAATGTAACATTTTAAAACTAAAACTAAGCTTATAAGTAATAAATTCGCACTGTTTGCTTCCTGTTCATGACTACGTGGAAACAGTTGTAAAAAAATCGCGTCGCACACTTGATATAAGCAATCCACGCTACAAGGTTACGCCTTATTGATAAACATCCTTGATGATGTGTATACAATAGGCAGCTGTACATACTTTATATTATATACATTGCCGAACTTGTATGCAATTTTTTACTGAACTTATCATTTTCAAATTTGTGTGTAGCTTAGCTTATGACTTGATGCGTTGTCGTTCTGACGAAAACAGAAAGCAAATGCTGAGGAATACTCAACGCACGCTGGTATAGCGGTTGACATAATGGCTTCCATAGTTACTGCAGCGACTTAATATCTGGCAACGGTGCACGCGCATCGGACTGCAGGCAAGCATTCTGCGTATCTTTTGTTTCGGACAACGACGAAAAAAGATATTCACCGTCGGTTTGGTGCAAGTCGAGTTGTATTTTTAGCTTTGCCGTGCTATAAGTCAGTGATTCTGTGCATGTGAACCGGAAGGCGTGGAATACGGCGTCAATCATTGTCGTGATTCCACCATGGCAACGTTCCGCTATAATCAGCTGCACGAGTCTTGTTATCCATTGTGGTCCATAATTATTTCGTTCAATGAAAAGCTAATTAATAACCGTTGCGCGTATTAAACTAATTCATTATGGCACTGCTTCACGAAAAAATTTTCTACCACAGACGCGTATTCTCGCCTGGCAAAGATAGCTACAGGCCTGAGAATCTTTGCACAAACTTGGTACACACTTTGCTGCTGAATTCCGTGAACCGTACTCGCCTGACTCGCCGTTACAAACTTAGTATACGCAGTTTACGTTTTAAAAATCTGCACAGATAGCGCATGCGCAGTGACTTTTTTCATTGTTTTCTTACCGTAGTATATTTTATGTTGTATAACAATGCTCTAGCTAAACTGCAAAATATATACTTGTATTTTAGTGAGAAAACAGTGTTTCACTTCGTGGGATCGATTAGGCTGACATTAAACTGTAAAATTACCGACTTTTGATACTGTTCCCGTCGTGTAGCTCATTTTTCTTCCGCTGCTGAACAAAACGTTGTAGTTGGCGAGCGACATTTGCTTGTCAGCTGCGGTGTAAGGCGCAAATCATTCGAGGTTTGGCTGATGGCGTTTCATCCAACGGCCGTCAATCAGCACAAGACGGATGTTTCTATAGGTCACTCACACGACCGTGCGTACTTCGGTCGTGTTCGTGTCATTTGTGGGTGTCAGGCGCGCAGTCGCGCGACGAGCTTGTAGTGCTACTGGCAAACTAACACTCTAGCAGTCTCTCTGTCGCTTCGCTGTCGATCGGTCAGGCTGGGATTTGCTGCGCGGCCACATCGTTCTTGATCTAAGTCCGGCGGTGAAAAAGACGTCATTATCAGTAGGCTGCAGCGACGGGCTAGGTCGATCGGGGTGAGACGCGCTCTGTGCGTGTGTGTGTGTGTGTGTGTGTGTCGCCTATAGATGCAGTGTTCACGCTTGATTAGGTATCCATTAGCGAAGGCAAAGCCGTTAGAGCACTGGCAGTCTTCGTCTCAGTTGACTGACGTTGCACACAGCAGCTCAGTGCGCCCGCCCGGTCGCCTGCTCGCCCGGGAGAGATGTCGTGGATGGTCTACAGCAGTGTATTGAGGGCTCTAGGGTGGTCCAATGTGAGCTCGCCTGCTCGTCCGGGACATGCGTCGAGTGTGGCCCGCTGCGTCAAGCTTGGACGCGTCGTCACGTCAGCGAGTTCCCACAGGACGACGACGACGACGAATTTCGCACAACATCCTCCTCCCGCATAAAAAAACCATCGAAATATGCCGATTTTCGTAAGACAAACCGCCCCCTGGACAAATTCCCCCACCCTGTAATACGAACGGATGCTAAAAATGTCGAAATGCGACAGCAATGATGATGTTTTAGCAAAGTTGCTACCAGTTTATACGGCTGTGCAGCGGGATGATTTTTGTTTTAAATGAAACCTAACAGAAAATGATTCTGTCCGGGGATATTTCATCTTGGATGACTGTGTCCAGGGGGATTATGTCCAGGGGTTTTTGTCCGTTTTACAATGATGACGACGAGTACTGTTGTTCGCTCGTCTTTTGCAGCGTGTTTCAGCGACCGACGACCGATCTGCCGCTATACAACAGGAACAGCATCGGCTGAGTCGACTATAGGCTATACACGGAGGCGCTTATCAGCAGCAGCAGCAACGCAGAGACGATGACTGGTGACTGCTGTATCAGCGTCAGCCAAAGACCACGCAGTCCGCATCGTTGATTCACATCACGCCTCGGATCCTACTGCTGCTGCTGCTGCTGCTGGTGGTTGTAGCGTTGATCGTATTCTAACACGCAGTGCCGCCGCACGACCGGTGTGCTGCTGGTGGTGGTACTGTTGTTGTTGCTGCTGTCGTTGACGATAACGCGGAAAACAGAACAATCCTCAGTACAGAGTGCGGCGTCCTGCCAGCGTTATGACCTCCTGCCGAGACGTAGAAAATGTCCAGTGCTGCTTCTGTTCCTTGGTGTGACGTCACGTGTCACATGAGTGTCCCTTGTGCTCGTGCGATAGTATCATCTGCTGTTGACTACTGCTATTGCTGCTGCTGCTGCTGGTGGTGGTGGTCGTAGCGTTGATCGTATTCTAACACGCAGTGCCGCCGCACGACCGGTGTGCATGTGATATCACGCCATCCTTGATCTATCTACGGTGGTGGTCGCGCGAGTCGCCCGCTCTGCTAACGCTAACGATAAAACGACGCGGCGCGTAACAGTTGTACCAACAGCGACACGTGATGCACGACAATTTTGCAGCAGATCCGCTGCGAGTCAGTCCGGGGACTGCAGTAGCGAGTCGGACAGTCTAACCGAGGAGGAATTACGTCGACAACAACCTGCTGCTAGTCAGGCGGTTGAAACGCGAACAAAAACTCGATAATCGGTTCTTTCGTCACACGTACCCATTAGTGGCGTGTTCACACAGGGGGCGTTCAGAAATGTAAAAAGGGGAGCCCAGGTGTACATTTTAGACAAACATTTTCAAAAGTGTTCACAAACATTATTAGCCTCAGATTCGTCGACATCGTTTGCTGTATAAATTTACTTACTTGCTTTGGATCACTAAACTGCAATTGTCTGAATAATTTATAGTACAGAATTTTCCAATATTGCACGACTAAGGTAGCAAGCGCAAGGCTCCCTAAAAGCGTCGGTCGTGGTCGTACGTTTCACGGTCAATTTTTATTTCGTTATCAATGCTGCGGGAATTGTACGAATGTCGCCTGCAAGTCATCTCACGGTAGTTATCGATGTTCCTTCCTATCTTTATAATAATATTTGTTTCCAAAATTGCAAATCAATGAGCAATAATTTCATTTTTAATGACCGCAGCAAGTGTTCGCAGACGACAACTCACTTTGACTATTACTGCGGAAATACTTCTTGAGCACGGCTATCGCTACATGTGATATAGTCACTTTTCGTATTTTTTCCTTCCCCACTTATCACACGTAATATCGAGTAAGGCGAATAATTAGTTTAGGCACATTGCTTTTGAATAGGCCTACAATATTTTTTTGTCAAATTTCAGCGATATCTTTTTTTAAATCGGTTGTTTGCTAGTGCACCAGCATACACAGAAAATATTTTTGAAGCTGTAATTAAGAGGTGCGACGGTTATTCAAAATGTCTGTATTAGTCAAAAAGTAAAAAATCTATTAAAAATTTTCTTAAATGATTAGAATAAATTTCCTGCAATTCACAACTCGCTCTAATATCAACAAGCGATCACGTCGACCTGCCGCCGATTATGCGACCGTCCGCTTAGCAGTGCACAGTAGTTGGGTGTTTTCACATTTTTTGTGACATTTTAGAGTTGGAGAGTTGATTTCAAGTACTCGTATAATCGTGTATACAGAGAAGAGGACATGACCAAACTAACCTGACACTTACAGATACCGCCAAGGTACTAAATTCGCCCAGGAAACATGGCACAAGTACGTGAGTAAAATAATGGCGAATTATAGACCTACAGCCGATCTCATCAATGTATGATCTCCAGTTCACGGAAAGGGGTTAAAGTCTTGTCTTTGCTGCTGCTGCAGCTGCCAGCCGTATAGTGGACTCAACGATCTCATCACGGATTCTGACGTGACTCGCCAACCAGTCCGCATGTGGGTGGACTTTGATATTGTAACGTTAGCGCACCGTCTTGCAACACCGCTGCAACACCATAGGCCTACACTGGCTGAGCTATGTCCTTAACCCGTCCATTGCTTTATGTCCAAGACTGACTGCGTGACATAGAAAAGAATGACCACCCGGTATGCTTTGATGGGTGTTAACAATTCAATATTTTTGCTTTCAGCTGCAGCAAAGTAGGCGTATTTTGTGCGCTCTGTGTCCACTGTATCATTTGTACTTTTTTCCCGGCATCTAATTTTAACACAATATTTAGTATTAGTTTCTATATTTACCATATCTATCATCGTCTGTGAGTGTAGCTGTGTTATCGAATATAAGCACGTGCCGCAATCAAATAGATCAAAAATATAAGATTAAATAAAAATGACAGCAATAGCAAAAAGATGACTATTTAATAGTCATCAGCAAGACGATGAACGACCACTGTAGCCAACACATTGCACATATAAATATATCTATCAACCAGTTAGTATTTAGGCTAGGCATATAAACTTTTATATAGGCCTATTTGAATTTTGCGGCAAATCTTAGTGCACGCTTTCATTGATTACAAGCGTGTAAATCAGTGGCCAGGGGGCTTGGCTTTTTTCTCCTCAATCTTCCAGACAAAACACAAGCATACGTGTAAACTGCACTAAATTTGCCAATTTGGCTAGTTTATTCTTTCGAAAATAATTAAAACAGTTGCCACCAGATCTCATCTTATAAAGCTAAAACGCACCAAATTCTACTTCGGCTGAGGCTCAGCCACACCGCACACCGCTGGGGAGCCCACAGTGCTCTCCCGACCCTTACCTGCATTTTAGGGGGTCTACTTCTAACGGAAGGGTGGGGAGAGTAAAAAAGGAGAACATGAAAAAAGAGGAGAGGGGTAAAAAAGGAAGAAAACAGAAGGAAAGAACGAAATGAAACAGGGAAAGAAAGAGAAAAGGAGACGAAGCCCCTTAATTAAAATTTCTGGCTACGCCACTGGTGTGAATAAAATGGCAGTAGTAACGCTACGTTTCGGACATCGGACGTCATTAACAAGCAAAGATGTCGCCACGCCATCGTTGCCATGTGCCGACATTCATGCGGCCGTCCATCTATATATAGTACCTCCTGCACATCAGTCATTTATGCATTGCATCGCGCCCGGTGGTCCGCGAGCCACACGTAAACATTTACGCGAGATAAATGTCATTAGTCGCGGTTTTTGACTTCCGATCACTCCGGTGACCTTAATCACTCTGACATTTCTAGCTGAAAATTGACAGATAGTTACGTATGCCATGCGAAACGTCCACAATGATCGCTATTTTGTACGTTTTTTTCTTTTCCACTTACGGAGAGACAGACAGGTGGGTAAAACCCACAATGCGGCTTATTAGGACGTCCCAATTAATAACTGAAGACAACGGTATCGATGACGTGCGAGAAGCGCGTTTAGTTGTCTGTTATTGTGCCACGCGTACTGACTTCTTACCGTCGGTCTCTCTATCTTAGTATGTTGTCTCAGCTGACCGAATATTGTGCGTGTTATGGAGTAGACCTAGCCTTTTCAAAACAGTTGCGTTAATTGATCGCTCAGCGATTTCAGTTGCTTTCTCTCGAATTCGTGCACATTACTCTCCCGAAAGTCAGCGTTCCGGTTTCATGACAGTGTTATAGCAAGTTGTTACAAGTTAGTCATAATCGCATTATTAATTGCAAACCAGATGAAAACGTTCTCGAAAATCGTCACGATCTACAAGTTGATTTTTTTTGTAATTTCTTTTTAAAAATTGATAGGCCTATAAGCGTAACTATTGCCTTACTACACTTACCACAGTTTTATAAAAAGATAAAAGAAAAAAAAAACTAGCATACAACTGCAGACCATATAGTTAACGACATGCATTAGTTTCAGAAATTTCTCTAAACAATCGTATTCTGTTTTATCCGTTGGCATTTGAAGAAAGGGCAAAGTTTGCTCACTGGTCTTGTCGACCTAGTTGCCTTTGGTTGACAGCTCAACTTTTCATATGGTCAAAGTAAAACAATCTGGAAAAAAACATTAATTGCTCAGATATCTGCTTTCAAAAATATTTACATCGCGTTGTGCTTGCAACGCGATGGACTGTCGTCGTTGATGCGATAAGTGTCACATTTCTTTTGCCGGACGCGACTTTAGCACGCAACAGTATACAACTATCTAGTGCGCACAGCACGACGTGTTAACGACTGTCTTGCGACTTACCGTGGTGATATGCTGTCGTCAGTCCGACGATGCTGTATGATGACGTATGTGCTGACGTCACATCTGCCGGTCGGGGCGCGCTGGCTCTGGCTGGCTGCTGACTGACCACACACTCACTCACGAATTCTGCGACTGTCTGCGAGTGAGTTTCAGCTGCTGCTGCTGCTGCTGCTACTGTGTGGTCGTTTGTCTGCGAGACCACGTGATCACGCACCGGTCGACTCGCAGGCACGCGCAAGACAAGTCACACCCAGCAGTGTCACCCATCGCTCGTGATGCGATCTCACGCGAGTCTTAGCATCCCGATCATAAAACCAAGAATTTGAGCTAATGCTCACGAGACGCGTGAAAGTCTATGGGCCTATAGCAGTTCCGGTTCAGTAGTTTAGCTGAAAATTGGGGTGTTCACGCTAAGTTAATATACAAATACCAAATTCTTTATCTGGATCGCATAACGATAGTAGCGTGGCGCCACCTTGTGAATGATATAGACTTGTGTCGCAGCCCGAAATCGCCAAAAATCCATAAAACCCCTTATTTTGGCGTTCAAGATCATTCAAGGGCACATTGACACACAGTCAGTGTGATGCGTGCAATATCACCTTTTGTAATTTTTGCTGTTTTCGATGTGCAAGTCCTTAAATGTTGCCCTTAACAAGTGCATAAACTGATGTTTTGTACATTTATATCTAGGCTATATGGGCGGCCAGCTGTGATGAGCGTTTGCTCTTCTAGTAGCCCGTCTTCCTTGAACAAGAAAGTTGAAGGCCATTGCAACCATGGGAAACCCACAGCAGAGCTACGGAGAATTACCTGCCATATGCTTATGAGATTACGCAGTCATACCTGCCACCCGACGCAGGTGAATGCGCCCTGCCTTTAACCCAGCCAGACAAGCCGGTACTCGATTTACTTTCCCCGAAGGGACGGAAGGCTGAGTTAGCCAGCAGTAGGTTTATATACTAAAGTTTGATGTGTTGTATGTGTAATTTAGTTTTCAAATACGTATTCTTCTTCTTCAACCGGTGCAGCGGCGACGTCGACGACTACTGATGGCGACGAGATGACGGGTGCATCGTCGAGCGGCGAGTTTGCTACGGTACCCGGAACATTGCTACGTCATCGCCCCGGGGCGTCCGGGCCAGAGGCCCTGCTGAGCACCAGTTGCTGGTCTCCGCCGCCACCTCTCGCCCCAGTTTCTCTGCCGTACGACCACTACTGGCCATCTACGACGTGCTGAGGTCAACTCGGCCTTCTACCCTCAGCGGGGTGGCTGGCTATGACGCGACGTCATCGCAGTCGTCAAATCATCACGATCAGGTCTTC
>Ga0056128_1000624_pt1 | contig 33402 bp, 18 predicted proteins | sample WorMetLIZISLAND2_FD_71113 | JGI IMG/M metagenome (GOLD analysis project Ga0056128, IMG submission 71113) | Marine gutless worms symbiont microbial communities from Max Planck institute for Marine Microbiology, Germany - Olavius geniculatus... ...
AAATTTTGAGGGTATGTCGGGCATGGCATAAGCTACAAGTGATTAAATTTTGGGGGTGATCCGGCAGGAATCCTGGATTCTGGATCACTTTGAAATTTTCGTTACCATTGCGTTAAAGGGAGCATAAGCGGAACCGCTGCAAAACCGAAGATGGTGACGCCACCTGACGAATAGCATTGCCTTGGCGGAGGTACCTGCGGGCTACGACTGCTATCTAGTTCAGACCTTTGCATACAGTCATAACCTTCGTATATGGCTTATAAATCTAATCAAATCATTTATTTGCTCAACAGATAAAAGTAAAGTGTAACGTGTTGCAAACTGCTACAAACATAAGCCCACCAATAAAAAACAGGCGAGCCGGACAGCAAAGCTCTTAACAAGAACACCGACAGCTGCCTTTAAACTTAGACCTGAAAAGTCCACATTGACAACAGAACGTTTAAAAGCTGGACGACTTTTGTTGCACACAAACGAGTTTTATCACTTAATTTCAGAACACTGTTGATTCAGAATATAGTTCAGATCTAACCCTCTGGTTTTATTTCGGTGATACAATCTAGCGGTATTTTGAACCATTTTCACGCTATTGAAACAATAAAACTTACTTACTATTAACCGCGCATTTCTCAAAATTTTATATAAGCCTTAACTATTCTATTACGCATTTTAAAGTAATTTAACTATCCAGAAAAAAACGACAGAAATTAAAATCGTAACCTTTTCAATCTATTCTTAGTTTCGTACAACTGTTATGCCACTAGAGTTCGTCGTTTGCTCTCTCTTGATTACGTACTGAGTGGTCCACAAAACTTGATTTGAACTTTTTATACGTACATAATTTTATTAAATTAAACTATTTTCAGTTGTATATTACTACCTAAATTAACAGTAAACTCAAAAACACTGTGAATTAAAGATTCCATCGCATTTTAAGCGCGTCGTGAAATACTTCGTGAGTTTACTGCGGGTTGTATAATTTTGTATCGGTGAAAGCATTTTGATAACAGGTCTATTTTATTTGCTCCATTTATAGCAAAACCTTAGCTTAGGGGCTTAGCGTGCTTTTTATTAAACCATTTTGTGCACGTTAATAGGCCTAATGCAAGCAGAGATTGAAAATTTACAACTACACATTTTCTTTTAAGTTTCTTTTATCTTTTACGCAGCTCAAATTAGTAGGCATACAAGTAACTTAGGCAACGACAACAATTAGTCTAACTCAAAACAGAGACGACAAGAAATTTATACGCACCCGGAAGCTGCGGTTAGTTGTTCAGTGTTTAGGTGTTTAAATATCTGGAATAATAATTCCTCTGGTAGTTGTTCCGCCAGGGAATGAATGGTGTTCCATTCTGCAGAAGGGGTCTAGACCCTTACGATGGTATATCGTCATTGTCTACACTGCCTTGGCAACGTTGACGTAATACGGCAAACTCGCAAATCCGTTGCCCTCGATCATTAACATTTTCAAGCAGCCTTCATAAATGTTGTCGATTCATTTTTTGTTCAGTCTATCTTGGTTCGGTCAACAATTGACGTCTACTTTGTTTATTCCGTTTTCAGTTTATAGTACGTTCAGCTCCTATAGGCATGTGAGCTATCGTCAGGGTGTCTGTCCGTCTGGCTAGTTCTCCATCAAAACGACGCAAGCTGTGATCACAGAATCTTTAGTGTCAGCTCCGCGAAAGACTATATTCTACTTTCACGATCCATACAGCATACAATAAGCTCAGCTACCGCTTAGAGAACAGAGCGTCAGCTTGATTTACTCATTGAATCCTAACTCTACCTTCGACTATTTGGCATGGGGCGTTATTGCCGTGGTATGTCTGTCCGTCTGTCCGTCTGTCCGTCCGTCGATACGTTGACAAATTGTGATCCCATAAGTTGGGCTACCCCGAGTTTTATTACACGATTAATTAGCACAATGTTAGAGCTCTTCGAACGCAAATTTTCAGCAATCTAATCTAAGGGGAACATCATCAAATTTCGGGTTGAACAAATTGGGGTTAAAAAATATGCGTTTTTCAACCGATGAGTCGCCATGATACCGATAGCTGTATTTAAGCCGTGATCATCTAAGTACTAGTGTTTTTGCTACTTTCGACTTTTGTGTGACTATTTTCTTCTGGGGTTAGCTCTGTGTATAAAAATGTTTTGTCCCACAGAAATAATTTTTTGTCAAGTTTGGAGCAGAAGGTTTTACAAAATCTTAGAATATTAAACGTTTTCTTAGTTTTTTTGCACTTGCAATAATCATTTTTGCTCATTTTCTTCATCCCGTTTTACATAGGCCTAAGTGTGTCGTAGAATAATTAGCTTTCTGGCGTGTTATTACAACAACCGACTGGATCCGAATATTTATTAAAAATAGCATCAAACGACCGAATAGTGATTTCACCCGCACCAGAAATATTATCGTCAAGGCTAGCGCTAATACCCCGTTTACATGATCGAGCAATCATCGAGCAAACATCCAGCAAATGCATTCAAAATACACATGCACGACGTGTGCTGTAATTGCTCGATGTTTGCTCAGCGTTTGCTCGATGTCTGTTCGATGTCTGCTCGATGTTTGCTTGATGATTGCTAGATCATGTAAACGGGGTATAACGCTAACGATAATCCTAAGCCTGATCCAAACCATAACCCTAACCCCAACCCCAACCCTATCCATATCCCCAATTCTAACCATGAACTTAGCGCTTAATTCGGGTGGGGGTGAATTAATGGACGAGAACCCGATACTTTAATTGACTCTTGACATATACGGCAGCAGATGTTTTGACATTATTGGATTTGAAATCGCTACCGTTTTTGCTGACAAAGCTAAGGTAGGAGACAAGACTGTTAGATGTTATGTTGGTATCGTGCCGCGGCAAAGGATCGACGTCGAGTCTGTGTGCCGAAAACAGATTCTAGACTTCGGAGACTTTTTAATCTCTGAACGCCGTCAGATCTCCGCGGAGTGAGCTCGTTAATTTATCAGATAAATCAGATAAATTTGACGTTTCGCTGTAGAGATTACGGCTCACTGCACCAGCACGCCTTCAAGGAATACTATAGACTGTCTGTCAACGTCGTCGAGTTATTTTTCAGCTCCTCACACGTTTGTGTCACGTAACGCAGGTCATATTACTCTACAAAAGCCTGTTGCTGCCTGAATTTAGTGTATTGGTTTGCCCGGCATTAATACCCTGTTTACACGATGAAGCAAACATGAAGCAAACTTAGAGCACACGTCGTGCACGTGTATTTTGAATACGTTTGCTTCATCGTTGCTTCGTGTTTGTTTCATCATGTAAACGGGGTATGAATGTTTTCCTCATCTGGTGTTTTGTGACAGGTTTATCAGTTCTGCGCGAGCGGTCGGTGCAAAAGGGTTTAAAATTTGGTGGACCGAAATTCAGCTGCCAACTCCCGCTGCCTTGGCTCTCGGTAAGCAGACACCTAAAGACATTAGAATGTGATAGACAGAAAAAAGTGGCCGACAACACCGACAAAATAGTGATACCGATGAATAGTCTTCCTCTGATGACCTTTTATTCGCTAGTTTATAACTTACTGGTGGTGATGATTTGGTCATATAGGCTACCTGCCGATGACGTATGTTGAAGCATGATGTGCCAAAAATTATAGTAATCGACCACAATTCCCGTTTATAATAAACATCGTCAAAGACGAAGTATTGTGTTTTGGAGATACGGCGTAATTAAGTTTGAAATTTCGTTAACCAAGTAGTCGAAATGTCAGGCGGATCAAATGAAATCGTGTTAATTAGTATTTTCAATGTACGCTTTTACGTCTTTTCAATCACGTTGTAAGGCCCTATATTCTGTTCCTGTGACAGAATGTACCTGACTGATATTGATGTTTACTGTAACCTAAAGGCGTGTTCAGAACGACAGAACAGTATGTCAGTGCTGTTCAGATCATTTGGTTCGCTCTGTACGCGCCGTTAGATACACGGTTCGCAGGTAGTGTATAGGCCTACGCCGTCCCATTATTGCGAAATTAGTTTTTTGCTTTGATAAGTCAGTCATTTTACGCTATGAATCAACGTGCGTGCCAGTGCATCGGTATGTAGAAATAACAGTACTCATACTGTTTGATCTACATGAACCCGATTGGCCACGAGTAACAAAATAATTTCATACTCGCTTATTTACGAGTTTTCAACGAACTATGGGTTGAAAAACTTGAAGTCAAGGTTGCGGTTAATGGGTAACAACTAAGTAAACAATTAAAAATATTTGTGATGCTTATGATCTTCTTCGTCTGTTTCTTTGTGATGATACTCTGCCGCTGTGTCTTAATGGACGTGCTGTGTGGATCGCTCTATATAGGCGACAGTTGGTGTCGGGGGTTTCGCTGCGTCAAGTCTGGCTACTGCATCGCGTCGAAGCTCCGCTGTAACAAGCTTCCGAACTGCGGTCGTGACGACAACTCTGACGAAACCGATTGTAAGTGACTTCACCGCTTCAGACTCATGGCGTCTTCAAAACGACACAAATCAATGGCGAAGTCAAAATTTTGGAAAATGGGAGGAGCGGGAGACGCCGAAGGCATCGTAGGTGCCGAGGAAAAGGTGATGTCCGGCGAGGGGGTGTCTATCTGCGTCAAAAAATTTTTTTTTAAATTCTGAGAAAATTATGCATTTTGTGTAAAAATCTTCGTCTGGTTACAAAAATGCATCTAATAAATATAGGGGGAGGGCGGCCGCCGCCCACTGAATGCGCCACTGTCAGAACTGAAATACAGACCAATCTCTTAATCTCCTCCAATGTTCACTTCGTTCACCTTGGCGGAGATAATGAAATGAAATCCATTGGTCAATTTAGTTTCTTTCATGACGAATACGCATTGAACGAAATAAACTGAACTGATCAGTTTTAACACGCCAAATTAACAGCAATTCGTGACATAGACTTCTTAAAATAAGAACTGACGGCGGCCGTTGTCGGGTCCGCAAACTTGGGTCCATCGGTATTTTTAGTTCTTTTTACTGTAACTTTGTCAAACGTAGTCCGTTTGCTACAAAATTTTGTACACACAGTGCCACAGACAACTTGAACAAATGCTGCAAATTTGGTGACTATGTTTTTTTACTTTCTTAAGTGTGCATATATTGTGTCTAAATCGTGCGTTAGTACGTACGGTTTAGCCACAATATAAGCGCACATAAGAAAGTAGTAATCAGACAGTAACGAAATTTGCAGCAATTGTTCACGTTGTCTGTGACAATATGTGTTCAAAATTTTGCAGCAAACGACCACGTTTGGAAAACAGCGACAAACTTTAAGGGGCTACTTTTTTCTGCCGCACCCTGTAGGCCTGACATTCGCAATCAGATCAAGTGAAGCATGCAGCACAAACCTGACACAGTCGCCATTGTGGATACGTCCAGTTTATTCACGCGACGTGCATACGACAAAGTCACAAACACGACGACAACGACGTTGCGACAACTTCATGTCATAGAAACACTGCACATCGTCCGCTGTTCACACGTGCAATGTTACATACGACAGAATTTAGGGAACTACTCAAAATGTTGCTATCAGAAACATGAAATCAGCGCAATGTGAACCGCAGGGCGTTCTGTAAATGTTCAAAATGTCGCAAAGTTTTAGCGAACAGCGAATCTACCGATCGAAAACGTCCACTGTGGTACTGCAGCAACGCCCAACGCTGTAGGCAGGCTAAAGAGCATGCGAACACATTACAATGTAGGCTTACATTGGCTTACTATGGACAGTCGAGCCTCGACTCGATCAGCACGGCGGGGCCCTAAACAGCATCGGGGCGGAACTGTTTGAATGCAATTAGCCTACAATTTTATGACTTATACGTTGTCCGCGTGCCGAGTCTTGGCTTCAACACTTTTCATAGGTATATTTCTGGAGTAAGACCAGTGATATATAAACGACGATACCGTCGGATACGGCATTGATAAGTTCTCATAAGCTATCATCGCTTATACCCCTATGGACACCTGTTCTCTCAAAAAAGGGATCCTCACCCCCCAAATTTGAATTGCGCTTTACGGCCAAACTGTATCATCGCAATCATTACTAATAAGTTATCAGGTTATAGAAATTTGCAAATGCCGACTCTCCCCTTCTCTAAAAGAGCAGTACTAAATGACATCTCATGCATGGACACTGACCGGCGTACGGTCAGCCTCCCCTAGTGACAGCTGGGTTTATTGGTTTGGATGATGCCGTCCGGTTGTCTGTTGCACTCGTTGCAGGTGCTTCCTATCAGGACTACGGAGATCTGCGCGTCATCCTCGGCGTCATCGTTGCCATGGCTACAGCAGTGCTAGTCATCGTCTGCGTGGTTCATCGACGTCGAAGAAGATCGCGCCAGCTGCGCAAGACCGCCGAGCAGCGGCGACTCTCCGCCGCCGACACACTGGCTGCCCGTGCCGACGACGTTGAAACCGACCACAGGGCTTCCCCGGACTGCGTCAACGAAGATGACTCAGACAGGGCGTACCCAGACTGCGTCAAGGACGGTTCCGTCGGCGTCGAGGTGCGCTATGTCGGCCGCAGCTCCGCCAACTGCACCCCCACTCACGGCGGCGTCACAGCAGGGAACTCCATGACGTCATCGCGCAACCCCGGCCTGACGTCATCGTCCGCTCGTGCCGGCGGCGGCGGTAAACGATTGCTCAAGGAGAAAACGGAGAAGGTATCCATCGTATGACGTCACGCCGGGTCCTCTCGTCGCACCAACAGATCTTTCTTGCTATACGGACTTTTCGTACCAGTACAGGCCTACGGCATTGTCTGTCCGTACATGGATAAAGTAATTTCTGGTGTGGAGTGATCGAAAGATCCTTATCCCAATACTCGAGTTAAAAATAAAAGCGTCATGATTAGGCTTATCTGCACCTAGCTATACATGTGGCCAGTAACAGGTATTCAAGTACACAACTTCACGTAGTCTGGACGTAGCACACACGGAGTGGTTTTTACGCGCGAGAGCTAGCATAGCTACAGCGCGTATTAGCTATAGTAGTTCTGTGGAGGTGTCTTATGTCTGTCACGTCCCGGTACCGTTCCAAGCCCAGGTGATAGAGACTTCGGTTTTCACCATATAATAGCTTTTGAGTCTCTAGTATTTTGTGACAAAATTTCATGCGGCTGGGTGAGGGGTCCTCCTGTAAGTAAAGAAGAAAGAGGGGCAACCCCCACCCTCCTAAAAATACGTTATTTTACCGCTGTTGGCTTGTCTGGTGTGAAAATGGTTGCAAATAAGCACAGACATGCGGCTTATCATAACAAGCACTGATGACGAGCTTCTTAAGAATGTCAACATCGATGACCTTGAATGACTTTGAACCCCTAAAATAGGGGTTTTTAGTCATTTTTTCGCGATTTCGGTATGCGACACACATTTCAAGAGTAAATTGCGCCGAAATGGTTGGAGATAGACCAAGACAACCTGCATGCAAAATTTTTAGCATTGAATGTAGATGTTAGCAGTCCAAGTCCAGACCATTTAGGTTCAAGGAGGCCTGCGCACATGGGTGTCAAACAAGGATACCCCTTTTTAAAAGTGGTTATTTATCCACTATTGCCGTGTCTGACGTGAAAATGGTTGCAGACAGCACAAACATGCTGTTTATCATAACAAGCACTGGCGACGAGCTTCTTAGAAATGTTAACATCGATGACCTTGAATGACCTTAATCCCCCCCCCCAAAAAAAAAAAAAATTAAGGATTTTAGTGAATTTTCCGCGATTTCGGTCTGCGACACACATTTCAAGAGTGAATTGCGCCGAAATGGATGGAGATAGACCAAGATTACATGCGAACAGGAACTGCTATAGGCTCTCGCGCGTCTCATGAGCATTAGCTCAGATTTCTTGTTTGGCCTTGGCGTCAATTTTTCACCAGAAGTCAGGCCGGAAATTTGCTGGCGTTTCATAGCTGGTGATTAGCACTATAGGACGCTCTGTGTTTGCCTTTTTGTTAAAAATCGTGCCACAAAGAGCGAACGCGCACATACTTTATCTAGATTGTGCACATTAGCTTTTATGCAATGATTTGATAACAAATCGGCTGCGGCCACACAGTATAAATCGTTTACACTATGCGCTGTAAGATTTAGGCGTAAACTGATGTGCTAATAACTGTTAAAAAGAGTTCATCAGACGTAAAAAAAACTCGTGTACTTAGTTTCTATCCATCCGCACTCTTTAAAAAATCTTCCCTAAGAATTTTATTGAACCCCTCAAAAATATTGGTTTTTTTGTTTGCTTTCAAAGTTTTACTGGAACAAACTTTTTGTATGAAGCCTGTTGTGCTGCAGTATTGTTTCCAACGAGCCGTTTCGTAACAGACAGAACTGTGGCGTGAAATTTAAAAAAAACATTCCCCCATCCCTACTTTAGTCTTTATCACAGACTGTAAACAGAAGCCCAGGATTTCTGCCTCATCATCGTCGCCATTATATTCATTGATCATTAATAATCGTATTGCATCTCGCGTTAAATACCATGCATCTTCAATGTTGGATCTCAATTTAGGGAACTTTAACAACTGATGGTAAACCGCTGCATATGGAAAATATACTGGTATTTCATTTCCACCTTTCTTATGTCTGATTAACCTTGATTTCACTTGCTAAACACGTTTTCTGCTAAAGCCTGCTAAAATCTCATCTTCCCATTAAACGGCCTAAATATTTAAGAAGCTTTTCAGACTAAGAAGCCAGATCGATGTTCAAAAATTATTCCCAGAAATTATTCTTCTTGCAACAACTACTAGAACTTATCGGCTTTAAATTACTGACTACATCATCATCAACACAGATGTAAATTATGGTTTATTCTGCAGTCAAAACAAGTCTACAAAATTAAATAACTGAACCGGCCAGCTGGATCTGTCAAGAACGCTCAATAACCAAGAACTAACACTGTAACTGCCAACTTAAATAAAACTGACATTAGCCAACAGCAAAATGCATAAGTCCTTTACTCTTCTGTAAGATCCACATTCATATAGATTGCATACAACACAAATGAATGCAAGAATTAAAACTCGACATTGGCTGCTCAAAGTCGAATGCAACTACTGTATATTCTATAATGCAAATCAACTTAAACATTTCTTCTTCCTATTATTCTTAGTATCGATGTTCCGAGCATTAAATAAACAGATACACCATTACTTTTTACTAATCACAATGTAATCATCAACATCAAATTTTCCTCTTTTTAGTTTCCACGACAAGTTCTGAATAAAATCTAGTGACTAATCAACTACAGCTTTTAACTCGTAATGGATATTCACCTATTATTCATTCAATTTATTATACATTATGTATTAAGAACAGAATGGTGCATGGAATGCTAGCAAGGCTACAACTAATACGGGCTACAATCTTTACAATGGTTTTTCAGCACTTAACTAGCCATACCATGTGATACAACGCAGCATGAATCATGCAAAATGACGCAAACAGATCTATCATGGGCAAATTTTTCAAGGAATATTAAGAAACTGTTGAGAATATTTTCCATGGTAAAACCCTATATTAGATTTATAGCCAGTGGAACTAGGGCTTAAGGGTCATTACCTTTGGAAAGTCACGTGATAAGGACACATTGCATTTATTGGCCGGTTACGGGTCACGTGATGACCTCATTCTAGGGGCCATATATAGAGTTCATGGAGAGTTGTCGATGATGTCAGACTGTATTGCTGGATTTATCCGACATATTGAGTTTTATATCTGAATAAATATTGGAAATGGACGTTTAATGGACTCATCCATAGGATACGAAGGAAGTTACATACCAGAAAAAAACTCAAGCTGTTCCAAATCCACAACTGCACAACGACGTTAATAACGACGTTAATAATGACAATGATAAAATGACAGTCAGAATAGGATGAATACGGTGTACCAGTGTCATTGGCAACCACAGTCACATATCCCACAGTAGCGATAACTGCACAATACAACAGCAGTGCGATAAACTGTAATGGTGAGTGAGTGAGTAGGGTTTAACGTCCCACCCGACACAGCATGGGTCATTTCGGGGACGGCCTTTACAGGCAAATGCACACAAACACATAATAATGGAACAGTAACTTTAACCTTTACAACCTAATATGGCACACAAAACACAGAAACGACCTAAACCTAAAATTGTAAGAACTTGCCGTTATTATTGTGCATATTAAACTGTAATGGTAGTTCTAACTAGAAAAGCACTCGGAGAGCGCAGACCTCCGCCAAGCATGGATCACCCCCAAAATTGAATCACTTGTAGTTTTTGCCATTCCCAACATTCCCTGAAAATTTCAAAAAGATCCTTCCATAACTTTTTGAGTTATCTTGCTAACACACAGACAAACAAACTCTGGCAAAAAACATAACCTCCTTGGCGGAGGTAATAATCTTCCCTGTATCCTCCAGACATTCATCAATCTCGTAATGCTGTCTACTGGAGGAGAGGGGGGAAGAAACTGCAATAGAACTCATGGTTCCACTCACCACACAACACTAGGTTTCAATCGTTCCTACAGGTACCTTGACTGGAGGATGACCACTTTCCAGAGCACATGAAATTCCCGACTTTCCAGTAGGGCAAGATATACTGTTTAACGCTATGGTCGACAGTCACCGCTTTAAATTAAAAACGGAACAGTTGCCATGGTGCTTTCAGATTCAACATTTAACGGATTGTATCTGTAACAGCTGCAGAATGACATGCAAGCGTAGCTTGCAGATTTTTTTTAAAAATCTGAAATAAAGACTGCATAGTGTAAACAGTTTCATTAATCTTTTTCTCCAGTTTCCCCTGACTTTTCCAGGTTTTTTCAGGTAAGTGGCTAACCTGGAAGACTATTTACAGACTGCATGCATTTCAAGATGTTCAACCAATAATGGCAAAGTACTAAACGAACGTCACCACAATAATTATACACACAGTCCATTACACTGATAATCGCAATAATAGCACATTAGAGTCACACATATTTCGAACAATCAATAGAGTCTATCCTGTAACTGCTTTACCTATATATCAATGTTATTGTAGTAAATTCTTGTGAATAAGTTTTTGTTCAGTTTTTTGCCATATATATATTAAATATATTGATATATTAATGAACAGAATAATGAAACATCCCAAATCACAAGATATGCATGGTAGATCATCATCTTAAAGCAACGAATAGTACATCCTCATTCACATGGAAAAATACGTATGATTAACTTGACAATTCACTGACCATCACAATTTAGGCAGTTAAACTGAGCAGCAGAAAACATGCATCAATGCATAATAACCGAACGTCAAATATACATTGAAAAAATAAAATATTTAATCGCAACTGAGTGAGGACAACCTCCATTTACGGCAAAGAAATGACTGTGTAATCCAGACAGAAGCTGTTCTGGTTAATGTCTCTATTATTCATCCTAACAGTTTTACCATCAGCAGAATGCAGTACGAATGTTGTCTTTACACGCTGTTTAAGTTACCATAGAATACGTGGCCGAAGTCATAAGTTGTTACGTGGTGCGTCGTTTTCCTTTCCGCCGCCGTATGGTCGCCGGGTTTGATTCCCCTTCGACGTCCTCGTCCGGTGCGTTCTCGGCCGCACCAACGTCTATATCCTCAGTGCTGATCATTTCATAGCCGTTGTTGTCATTTGCACCAAAGGACGATGGCCCACCACCCTCCTCTTCTTCTACTTCCACATCGACGTCATCGCTACTGGTCTCCATGTCATCATCGATGACGTCATTGTTATCATCGTTTTCTCCAATGTTGTTTTCATCATTGTCGTCTTCGTTATAATCACCAATGCCTTCAATGTCTTCCGCGTGTTCCTCCGTAGACTTCTCCTTCCCGTCGTCATCATCGTTGTTCTCCGCAGTTTTGTCAGCATCCCCGCTGCCCACAAGTGTATCCTGGTCGCCACTTTCCTCCACCTGGCTCGCGTAGGTACACTCGTAGACGGGTCGGAATGAGTCGAGGAAGCCAACGTCCTCTGTCAGATTCGGAAGCAGCCAGAAACTCAACTTGCCCCACGTGAACAGCCAGACGATGGAAAACACCACCAGACGAACTGGCAACAACGACACATGTGCTATCAAAAGTGATAATTTATAATTAACACGACACTAACAAAATTTTAACATTCCCAAAAACATTCTGCAAATGCCTATCATCAAACAGGTAAAGGTAAAGGGGACCACACCCCACCAGGGGCGTAAGCAGGGTAAACATCTCCCTTTCTATGACCGTTGAGCCTGTAGGTGGATAGACCACCGAGTCCGTGACGCATGGCCAGTGCGATGCCAGACCTATGGACCTTACCTTCCCAGTTGCAGAGTATCACACCCTATAGCTGGTACCAAATTATACTGCTCGATGAAAAGAGGCACACGTGTGCGAACAACTTGCTCACAGTTGTTACCTGGCAATATACCGGCCGGGAGCTGAACCAGCAACCTCACTATCACCAGTCCGACACATTACACTCCCAGGCCACGCCATTAAATATTTGTCGCATGATAACCAAAAACAACGTAAAAATAATGTTTCCGCATATTATCAGTACATGACAAGTAAGTTATTATGAAGTTTTACCACATAGGAAAAGCCACAAAAGTGCATAAAAGCCACATAACACCAAAGAAAATACTGCATCTGTTGTGTGTGCAACTAACAGATTTACACTAAGACCGTGGCATGACCACTGACCTAATCTCCAACTGAGTAAAGAATCGTAAAAGATTATTTTTGTATCATGCTCCCACTCAGAACAATCTAAGCATCTTTTCAAAGTTTTGACGAGTTTAAAGTGAGATGTCAGCAAGACGCCATTCAATCCACTGCAACCAAGTCAAATTGGTACGTACACTGTTGCATGGTGCAAAGTAATTGCCACATTTAAATTTATATTCACATTTACAGCTAACTTTCAGACCAATATAAGTAGTCAGAACTACTGTCTATTCTTATTCACAGTTAACAGGCTCTGCAACACCTCTAACATACAATACTTTAGCACTATCTGCTGTTGATCGGCAACCTCATTCACCATCAATGGTATCATCTATTATCATTATTCGTCACAACTGATTTCATGACTTTTCCCAGCCCGAAAAGTCAAAAGTTCAACTTTGAAATTTCTCACAAATATGGCAACTGAGCGTCGAACGCTTACCGATGCAAAGGACAAAAATGAGTCCAACGAAACAGGCTGCAGCGACGCTCAAGTAATAGACACCAAGACGGACTTCTGGTGGCCACAGCGGAAACAGACAGACGGCAATAGCTCCGAACACTGAAAAGACAACACGACATTGCACAAATTCACTTAGGTGTAATACAAATACACCGTGCACCATAAAAAACGTGGCACTTTACTTTTGTCCATATGTTCGCTAATTATTGACTGATTTTCAAAATTCTTTCACTGGCACACTCTGCAGACAATTTGCAATAATTTGATTATTATGTATCTCACCACACGGTAAATTCGTTTCTACACTACCTTGTGAAATATAAATGTAAGCAAAACCTAACAATAATAACAAAAATTTAGGTAAATGAAAAAAAATGCTTTAGACCAACATTCGTATGACACTAGACTGTGTTATACCCACAGAGTCTAGTGTCATACAGACCATTCACTGCAATGTTAGTCTAAAGTGTTTTTTTTTCAATTTTACCAAAATGTTTGTTTGTTACTATTGTTATGTAATGTATGCATATTTCACTGATATTTCAGAAGGTAGTGCAGAGGCGCATTTATGGTGAGGTGGGATCTATAATAATTACATTATCGCAAATTGTCTGCACAGTGCATCAGCGAAAGAGTTTTGAAAATTGATCAATAACTGGCAAAGATATGGACAAAAGTAACGTGCCACCTTTTATGGCCCACCCTGTACATTACACCACCATTCTGAAAAATGAGCATGAAGCCGATTTATATTTTCAAAATCCCACCATTTAAGTTGGATTTATTTACACCTTCAAATATGACAAGAGACAAGAACTCAAGGCCAGACTTAGAAAAACGTCCACTAATAGGAAAGCATAACAAACACTTTGTAATCACAAAATGTCATTAAGGTGGTTTTAACAATGCAACAAGAATGTAGTAAAAAGTCAAATCACTCAACCATTTCATTACTGTAAACAGCTGTAAGTAGTTAATGGCAGAAACTGGCACAACATTTTGTCATATCAGATTAAGCATCAAACCAATTAACTCACCATCAATAAAACCAGCAGCAGTTTGCACTACGTCGACTGCTTTACAAATTTAGACTGCATGACAAAGTTTTACCAGATATAGCCAAATGCACACAAATGTAGTTATATACGGATGAGATGCATCCTTTTGGCTTCTTATTAAGCTATCAATATCCACCACTTATCAGTCAGCTGTTGCTTGATTATTTAAGTTGTAGAATTATGACGTATTATGACAATATATCTATTAATCGTTGAACAACAGTATGTAGGAAAGCAAAGCAATTACCGAGAAGGAGACCAATAATGAAAGTCTTTGGTGGCACTGGGTCGTAGATCCAAACAAACAGCTGCGTACATAAACACACACATACATACGTAGACTTACTACACTGATGACTCAATCACCAACATGAAGCAGTGGGCTGTCACTACTTTACACAAGGCCACGACTAACTTCTCAGACAAGGAACACATTACATGTTAGCAACAACGTATGTGTGTCATAAACAAGCTGCCCAGAGTTGTTGCAAGTCAGTGAAATAACCTGCATGCTAGCTTAATTGGGTTAAGCCTTGCCACCACAAAGCAACAAAAAAGGAGATAAAACTCCCAGAAAATGGACCTGGCTGTTGATGCAAAATCTTCCTCTTCTTGCAGTCCTTGAGACCAACATCTTGGTCTCTGGGTGCCTCGAGGATAAAAAAAAGCCTGGTTCCTGGTCTTGAGAAAAAAAGTCCATGATGGCCACTCTCCAGTCATGATCAAATTCCCTGACTTTTCCAGACATTTTAAGGGAACATAGATGGAGTATCGCCCCTGGCAACAATTTTAATTTTTTTCCAGAGAATTAACTGACCAAATTTAGTGCAGTTTAAAGAATAAAAGCAAACAAAAGCGGCTTACTGGCACCGCAAATTTAAAAGTATGGGAGTACAAGTCTGCAAGTGAAGCGAGGAGAAAAACAATGGAGTTGAGTGCAAATATTCAACTAGTAATGAACAGTTTTGGAACACTTTCCCTGACAAAATTTTTTCCCTGACATTTCCCTGTTAACATAATCCCAAACATTTCCCTGACATGTTTCAAATTCCCTGACATTTCCAGGTTTTCCAGTTTTTCCAGACAAGTGGTCACCCTGAATCTTAACAAAAAGTCTTGGTTTTGGTCTTGAAAATTTTTTGGTCTCGGAAATGTCAAGACTTCTTGCTGGCACTGAACTATTACTACATAATACTTCAAAAGCAGTTAACTGGTTATAGAGTCCGAATAATAATAATTATTTTATCATGGTTACCATTGACTGACATTGAACAGCATAATTTCTCATATCCAACTGTATATTCTTCAACAACAAAAAATTTGAGCTAATGCTCACAAGACGCACAAAAGCCTATAGCAGTTCCGGTTCAGTAGTTTAGCTGAAAATTGGGGTGTTCACGCTAAGTTAATATACAAATTCTCTGTCTGGATCGCATAACGATAGTTCTGTGGCGCCACCTTGTGAATGATATAGACTTGTGTCGCAGCCCGAAATCGCCAAAAAATCCATAAAACCCCTATTTTGGCATTCAAGGGCACTGAATTTGGCGCCAATCGAGAGCCAGTGTATGACTTCCTATTAGTGATTAATAGTAACCTACACCCTATCTCGCACCGTTACTGAAATACAGCGACTTATTGGCCAAAATCGCAAATTTTGCCCAACCCCCTCTTATTTAGCGCCCTCGTTCAGAGTGACCCTCTTCGAATTTATGGAAAAGCTTTACTGTTCCTGAAACTAAAGTCTTCCAGGCACCTGAAGGTGAAGATGTGGTGATCGTATCTTTCACCTTTTTGACTGATCCACCTGCGTGACTGACAGACGGACAGAGAGACGAACGGACAGAATTGCAATGGCTAAGACGCGCTGAAAACAGTAGCTGCTTTCGCGCGTAAAAAAATGTTAATCAGCGAGTGACATTAATACACTTGATGTTAGACAAAATGTCTTGTCTTGGTCATGTTTAGGTCTTCATCTCAATAAAACGTCTTGTGTACGATCACTGGCCTAGCCTGAAGTCAAGTTAGCCGGTTAAACAAACGCTGAAAAGTAATAAAAATAAAACAATTTATTCTGCATCAACCGCTAGGTTATAGTCACTGGCATAGACTACTGTTGTTTGACGTAAATACCAACAAAATCCTGGGAATTAGTAAGTGAGCAGAAAAGACTCACATCTGGTCCATCAATAAACAGCTGCTGATCGTGCATATCCAGTTTCGGCTTCTTCTTCTTTCGCTTCTTGTCTTCCGCCTTAAATGCAATGACTACTGAGTAAGTTGAGCATAAGAAAGAGCAAAGAAATGTCATAATTTGTGCCTCGGATTCAGCCGCCGGCTGACGCTGTGCACTCTAAATATTGTTATTTACTCGATTGCTTACGTATAATTTATAATTCACATGAAAATCTAAAGATCTTCACAGCAAGTTGCAAAGCTAAGGATTGATTTTTAGTTTTTTTATCCACTAGCATTCGATTTTGATCAACGCAGTAGACTAATGCGTTTTGAGGACATGCATGATTTTAAAAACCAGTTTAGTAAGCAATGGTAAAAAAATGGCTACTGCGCAGGTGCATTTCTATGCACATATGTGAACAGAATGCCTATTCGGTCAAGCTAAGCTGACAATAAACTAAAAACCTCTTAAGACTTCTAAAAGAATACATCACTACTTGCAATGTTCATTTGGCCAGTCAACTTTTTTCCCGAGTTCAGTAGGTGCAAAAACTAAATTTTTATGAAATGACGAAATGAAACTTTTTATAAGTCAAACATCCTTACAGCCACCCACTTAGAAATCAGAAAAAAAGTATGCAATAAAAAAGTATTCATGTTCATATTCAACAAAAAAATACAATGAATAGTGCACTGCATTTACAAATTTCAACAAGCCAAATGCCTTTCCGTCACTTAAGCCATACACAAGCATCAAAAAACTAATGATAAACTTTTTTTAAAAAACAGCACACACCTCGGTAACTGCAGTCGAGTCTTCTTTTGTTTTCTCATCTGAACTTTTTGTCTCCTTTTCGTCCTTCTGATCAACGTCTTTTTCCTTTTCCTCCGCATCGTCTTTCTCTTTCTTCGACTTCTTCTCACTCTTCTTCTGCAACAGCAAAAAATACACAAACTGGGGAGTAAACAGAAACATATCAGAAAAAAATTTATTAGCAATAGCAAACAAGTCCAAAGATCCACAATGTCTGCTACCCTAACGCACCATACAATATTTCATAAAGAAAGCGGAAAAGTTGAAAAAATTAATCATGAAATACAGCTGCTTTATATTTCTACACAATGTACACATTGTAAGATGGATAAAATTGGACTCTGCAACTTAAAACATGTGCACACTTCATGAAACCTATAGCAATGTCACTCAGAGTGACACTGGTGCTCAAATAAATTCTATCAGTCACAACAGTGGCAACCTCCAAAAACTTGTCTCTAGACTAGTGCTGTATAGCACCTAGAAAATCAACGCAATTCTTCACTAGGCACTGGATCTATTGTATTGACTGGATGCATTAATATTGGGTATTAGGTAGCCTGCTTGTTGTTATTATTCTAACCCTAGTATTTACAAAGTTGATATTAACTCAATGTTTCTACTATCATACAAAAACACACTGAAACAAAATTTGTTACCGCTGGAATTTCTTTTTTCTCTGAGCTTTCTTTCAACTTCCTTTTCCTTTCGCTCTGTCTTTCGTACCTCATGGCACGATGGAAAAACCCTTTCTCAAGCAACCTATCAAAGCAACACATACAGTTAGTAGACATCAAGCATACATAGTCAAGTTTCAAAAGAAAAAAACAGAATTATACTGCACTCTATTGACCTTCATCACTTAAACCAGACAGCAACACTTTTACTATAACATGTACAAAGTAAGACTTGTACTGACCAAAGTTTTTCAATCGATCAGTCTCTGAAAATTAATCAAAATTAGTCATTTAATTTCCATTACTTCTACAATGAATCAGAAAGACGATAAAACTGCAGAATTTGACCACTGGGTCGTTGTTAATTTTCTTAGAAACAAAACTGAAAAAGTGACGACGATGAGGCAGTATGCAAACTGTGTAGTTTAAGCTTGCAAAGTGAAGACTACTAAACTAACATACAAGCACAAATCTTGGTGACAAATCGCATGTGAAATAAAATTACATTACAAAGTACAAATGTTCATGATCAGTCATTTCTGGCTGTCTAGAAGTCCAAATTTTTTACGAAATTAATGGATTAAAAAAACTAAGTAATTAACTATTGAACCATTAATTGACTAGTCACCAATTCCCACAGCCCTAGTCCAAAGCACTCTAATCTATCAGTCTCAACCAAGAAGCTGATATGTAGTCTATACATTACACAATTACATTAAATAGACAAATATGCGCACATGTCCTGTTAACGGATTAACTAATTTATCCTCTTAATTTTCAAACTCTGCTCATCCTTATTCAGAGGATCCTCTCACTACAAACCAAAACAATTCATATCCTCCTAGGACACAATGCCACCAGCTTTTCTATGGTCATAGCCTCTGTCTATATCCCTTAACACCGACATTATGCATTACTTAACCAACTCGAGTCAACAGCATCTCTATATCCACAAATAGCGAGAGCTAGACCTGCGAGTCAGGTCGATCAAGTCGACTCAAGTCGAATTGGGCCTTCCAAGTTGGGTCAAGTCGGTCTGCAGCAGCGTCACCGTCAAAATTTTCTGGTGCCATCGGTTTCATTACAAGTCAACTTGAAAAGTCGACTTGACCAAAAATCTTGTACCTAGCAGTTCTCTCAAACGCGGCTATCGATGATTTTGGGCAAATAAGGCAATTTGTAACGTATTCCAGTAACCGTATACATAAAATAATGGTATACCTATTAGGGTAAACGGATTATCGAGTTTCAATGCTTCGCACAGCCCTAATTGTTCATGCAGATAACATAGAGGCCTACGTGGTGTGAATCAGCTTAGTGCGAATGACGTAACTTCCATGTTCTTGTTTCCCTTGCACTAAATTGCTGAAATTTTGGACGTCTAGGTTTAAGACACAGGGCTAATTATTAATGTAAAAAAGTTTTTTCCTATAAGCCCTAACATGCAGTTAGCTACAATACGTTCGTTACAGACTGACTGACGGATGGACGACAACGATGCCAAAGACGCCATACAGCATAGCTTTACTGCGTTAAAAACAGTCACATAACACACAGTTTTTAGGCCTAAATGTCTGTATGAACTTTTTCAAGAAATGACAATAACAAAAGACGCCACCAAAAAATAAAACATATTATGAATAGCCTAGAGTATACGTACAGTGTTTGTGTAAGTTCATCACAACTTCTAAATGTCTCATGTCCTTTGAAGTCGGCTCAAGTCGACATGCCACTGTCAAGTCAAGTCAAGTCGAGTTGGATGTGCTCAAGTCGACCGCCGTCGACTTGGAATCATTTTAGCTTCAAGTCAAGTCAAGTTTCTGTACCTCAGCGACTCGCAGGTCTAGCGAGAGCACAAATAGTGAATGTTAAATTCGATACCTCTCGCAGTACAACTCGCAGGACGAACGAGAAGTGAATAATGCGGTTGACTTGTCATGTTTCGATGACCATTTAGAATCCATCAATATATCAACGGCCTTGGAACCTTTCATTCAAGCATGACAAACAAAAATCATATAGCATTACAGTAAGCTATAATATGCAAAAACAATTTGGACTATCTTGAAACCGATACCAGACCAACCCAGTAGGCCTAACAATTAAAAATCAGCATGCATGGTGAGTGTTTCACTAGGCTATAAATCATATTAACAGGTTAATCTGCTTTACAATGGTTAAAACTTCTTGTTAACTTTACTCCCTATATACAGAAGTTTATATGTATGCTATTATACATAAGATTCGGATTTCAGATACTGCTACAGTGGTACACTATGCCAAAGGGTTGCTATACTAAATTAATACGGTAATAAATGATCACATAAGTTATGGAATACGGTGCCATAATCTGTATACTACAACACTACCAAGCTTATGCCTAATGCCAATCTTGACATTAACTCTTGGAATAGTAGACATTCAAAATTTGAAACCAACACCAGAATGTACAAATTATTGAGAAATTTTAACCGATCAACAGCAATATTTACTTACCAACAAAGTACGGCACATTATTGCCGAGAAATTTTCCCTCTCTGTTTAAGGTGGGATGAAATCGCAAGCATTTTGCAACAGCATATTCTTCCTTTGTTGGCTTTTCCAGCTCATCCTAAACACATCCATCTATAAGTCAATTCAGCAGAAAATGTGTAAATCGCATAATCAATCATTGTGTTAACACAGCATGTTAAGTTTCTCAGCGCTTTCAGACTGGAATCATCTGGCGGATGATATAGTTGATGCTCCATCATGTGAAGCATTCCGGAGTCGCCTAGCCAATATCCAGTCCTACCCGTAGGTCCGCCGAGCACCTTCCCGCTGCATCAACACCAGTATTGATCCTGCAGCGTATTCGAACAGAAGAAGAATATGCCTAAAACCGAACTCTAACTGTAATCATCACGTGTCGTCAGACTGACAACAGACTTATCACTCATTTATCAGCAAATATCAGTCCGGCCGACTGTAAAAATGCCATAAGCCTTCCACACGACAGCCCTTCTTGTTTACGGCATGGAAAAATACTCTGTTTTTTCTCCTTATGACTAACCACGCCACACGTCGTGCACAAATACTAAAACACATTACTTAGTGAGAGAAAACACCAAATATTGTACCTTAAGCACTTGTTTACGTTTTTGTTTTCCACGTCTGCTGACTTCCGCCATCTTCCAAAAAAGTGAATGACCAAAAAAAGCGAAATGAACAAAATCGAAAGTAGCGATAGAGGTAGGTTACGGTACCGGTAGAGCCTATTATGAGTTACGAATGACTTATACGTAGAAATCGTATGCTATGGACGACATAGAAAGAAGCATCCTACATAGTAAGAAGCATCACACTTTGGTGCAAATGTTTCAAAACATGGTAGCTGCTGTAGGCTAGCCATAGCTTTGCAGCTAACTTAGAGCTGGGTAGCGAGTTGCCAATTGCAATTACCTTACATCATGCAACAATGCTTAGTGTCTTACTACTCAGTCAGTTTAACAATATTAAAGTTATTGGTCAATAGAGAATATAATTTGAACAATATCGGTTTTGTTGGCGAGATTTATTAGAAAACCACAGATAAAAACTGCATTTTCTGTGAATATAAGTTATTAATAAAATGCCTCCACTATTTTGCAACTAAAAATTAAGCCATTTTTCTGTATTAAATGGAAGAGTACTAAGTTTCTCAAAGCATTCTTACTATAAATAAGTTGATCGATAATTAAAAAAAAACTGTATTTGTACTTCCTCTCCCAGTTGTTCATCGCAGACGATGTAAGATATATTTGAGCTGGCACTGCATATGCATGCATCACATTCAAATCTTGCCCTCATTTGTAATGTGACTTTTTAATGAGGACTACACGATTCCAGCATAGTTCACTAAAATGTCAGTCTTTGTAGCCATTTACTCAACAAATCTTACTGGTGTGGTATTGTTCAAGTGAGGTAAACAACCTTCTCTATGAACTTGTGTAATCAACGATACTAGTAAGAACAAAGAGAGCCAGAAGTCAATATAACTAAACGTGGCCATTTAGTTCTTTAACGTAGCATCCAGCAGACTAGCTACCACTACCTACTGTTTCCCTGTGAACAGAGTTGCCATGAAAAAGCAGAAGACTATTCAATTTGAGTCAGCCACTTAACCAGCTGCAGAAATGTAATCATTGTTGAAGCAAACTGTTTTACAGACAACACACACTTGGTCTTACCGCACAACCAACAGTACACCGTGTCTCAGAAAAAAACTGTCAAAATTGTTTTTGTCATTATTTTGTCAAATTATTACTAACTGATAATTTTTGGCACGTTAATGGCTGAGAGAATGAAATTATGTAACGTGCACTCATTTTTCACCTCGTCTAATTTATGTCAATGCACTACCATGTGAAACATAGATGCTACAAATTATTGCATAATGCCGAGTTTTTGTCTCAAATAAACAATGTATCGAGTTAATTAGGCACAGTACACTAAAACATGAATTATTTAACAAAATTATAAGTTTGTATAACAACTCGCTTGCACATTAAAATTTATGCCAAAAGTGTGCTTTGTATAGAAAGACGCAATGGCTTAGATGCAACGCCAATGACTGATAGCGGAACCAACGATCGACTGATCAAATGCATTCACTCATCGATTAGGCGTGTTTTAAGCTCACCAGCCAGCTATTTTGTAGTCTGCTGTTTTCAGCATAAAATAGTTAATATCTCAAAATTATTAAACCACATCGCACTTTGTTGAATTGATGACGCAAGGGTGACCCATCTGATGCAAATGATTACCGCGTGATGTAACAATTAGGAGTATCTGTGTGTCACATGGTAGTGCGTTGAAAAATAAATTATATAGGTGAGGTGGTAAATGAGTGCACCGCAGATAATATAGTCTTAGCTAGGGATGTTAATGAAACTCGCTCGAAACTCAAAAAAATTCTCTATCTCGAGAATTACACTTCCCTTCCATCGAGAATTCCGAAAATCTCAATAGAAGGCACTCTTGGCAAACATTATGCCAAAAATTATCACAGTTGGTGGAAATTTGACAAAGTTATGCCAAAATCAATTTTGACTTTTTTGAGACACAACGTATTTGTGCATCGAATGCTTCACATATACACCAAAAGATCACTACCAACATTCATAGTGATAGTGATAAATTTTTTATGACATGCACAAAACACAACCAGGTTCTTTGTTTCTTCTCACTAAAACCATAGCATGCCACAACAGTAACGTGATTTGTTCATGGTTAAAACTGACAACAGTTATTTATTTAGCATCAGCTGCAAAAATCCCAAGTCGGTCAAGCAAGAGAATTTAAATCTTGCTACAGAAATACGGTCGCCTGCACAGGCGTATGATGCTGCACTGCGCAACACATGCAACGAAAATGTAAAAATAACCAAGTGTCAAGAGTTTCGAGACAGCGTCAGTTAGCTGGAAAAGTAGTGCAACAATTTATCAACGTCTAAAACTGACGACAAATGACAGCTCAAAAAATCCCAAGATGGTTGAGCAAGAGAATTGAATCCTACTAGAGAAAACTGTCGTCTGCACAGTTTAAATTACGATAATGACCAAATGCTTGCAAAGTGAATGAAAAATGAACCGATTGTCACCGAGTTTTGCAATGGATTCAGTTAGACGCAAAAGTAATGCGATGATTTACTCATGTTCAAAACTGGTCATAACTGTCATCTGCAAAATATCCCAGAATGGTTGGCCGAGCAATAGAATTAAGTCCTGCCAGAGTAAACAGTCTCATGCACATCTGTACGATGATCCAACGCGAGCATGCAAAGTGAACGTTGAATAAACCAAGTGTCACCGAGCTTCGCAACGGTGACAGCTAGATGTTTGGCAGATTCTACAAAGTCGACATTCAACACAGATCACAAAATCTGCCGCCGCAGTCACAGTCAGTCACAAGAACAACGTCTCGCCGCGGAATCTAAGATCAATTACTCAGCCTCCTCCCCTTCTCCATTTTCATCACCAGCCCCCTCCTCTTCTTCTTCCGCCTCATTCTCCTCCTCCTCTTCGTCTTCTTCTTCTTTCTTTGCTTTCTTTGGCTTCCGTCCAGCTGAAAGAACAGCACATGGACATAAAACAGGATCAATAATTGATCAATTGAACAACTTACAAAACAAGAATTTTGAGCTAATGCTTACGAGATGTGTGAAAGTCTATAGCAGTTCCGGTTCAGTAGTTTAGCTGAAAATTGGCCTGTTCATGCTAAGTTAATATACAAATACCAAATTCTCTATCTGGATCGCATACCGGTAATGATAGTTTTGAGTGCCAATTTGTGAATGATACACTTCTGTTGCAGCCGAAATCGCCAAAAAATCCATAAAACCCCCTATTTTGGCGTTCAAGGTCATTGAATTCAGCGCCAATCGAGAGCTAGTGTACGACTTCCTATTAGTGATTAATAGTAACCTAGGCCATATCTCGCACCGTTACTAAGATAAAGCGACTTATTGGCCAAAAATCGCAAATTTTACCTACCCCTCTCTCATTTAGTGCTCTCGTTCAGGGTGACCCCCTTAGAATTTATGAAAAAGCTTTACGGTTCCTGAAACTAGAGTCTTCCAGGCAGACGGTGAAGATTTCATGATTGTAGCTTGTACCGCTTTTGACTGATCCACCCGTGTAACAGACAGACGAACAGACAGAGAGACAGAATTGAGATGGCTAAGATGCGCTGAAAGCAGTAGCTGCTTTTGCACGTAAAAATGACCAATAAAAGCTGATCTATAACCTAAAATAAGGTCTACATCTAAAAAAATACAAACTAGCAAACCAATAGAACGCTCGCTAAAACAGTAAAGTTTTGAAGTTCCGTTTAAAAGATTCTTTGTAGGCAGTGCTAAAAACCTCAGGCCCACACGGTATGACAGATCAGACCTGAAGAGTTAAAATGTGGTAACACAAGAAAATTTGCTGCATCTGCTGAAAACCTGGCAGAGAAAAAAAGATTAAAATGAGCAAATAGATACAGAAAAATGCCAGATCTGAAGGAATTTAAGAAAATTAGGCACGTTAAACAAAAACAGCGAGTAGCAATATGACTGTGCTGTTTACTCTTGCCAATGACCATCTACAGCACTCAACAAGCATCTCTAGCTTCCTATGTCGGCCAGCGTTCGGCATGCGACAACGCTCGGAGGGAGACATAGCCAAATGTCCCAAGTTATAACTGACCCACAGTGCCTGCAGGTTTCCTGGAGAAGACTGGGATTAGGATGATAACCTGTCCCTTGACTGGAAATGAGAGAAAGAGCGAGAAAGCATCTCTAGCATCAGTCTTATGCACACAAAAATGTCAACAATGTAACGTAAATCTTGAAAAACACGACATATATTGAGAAAGTACAACATAGCGGATAGCCAGACAGCACATACATTTCTTAGCAGATGCCGGGCGCTTAGTTGGCGCCTGCTGAGTAACTGCACCGGCCTTCTTGCCGTACATGACGACCAGCGTTCTGCTCTGGTACTGCAACTCTTGGCTCGCGTCATGTGCTTTGCGGCACACCTCCTCGTCAGTGAAGTGAATGAACGCGTACCTACGATAACGTATCACCCGGCCAGCCAGCCATTCAGTCACCATTTAAATGTCCAAAGAATATATGGCATTTCATGGAAAACCCATCTTAAAGCTACGAAGCGTCGCCTGAAATATGGGATCACGCAGTGTTACCTGCCACCCGACAGGCGATCAATCCCAGCCAGAAAAGCCGATACTCGATTTGGCCGCAGTGGAGGGATGGAAGGCTGAGTTGACCTTGGTGTGGATTATATACCAAAATGGTTTACCTGTCCACAGATAGTCATCCATCCAAGTACAGGCCACTTGACAGTAACCAAATTTGGAGTCAAACCAACGACCTAACGACTGTTGGTCCAACTTCTTATCATTACGCTACCATGTCACTTCGTAAGACGAGCCAGATCTCTTTCCTAAGCAGATGGTATAAAAAGTGCACACACTAACTAGGTTTTTAGATGCGAAAGCAGCTACTGCTTTAGCGCGTCTTAGCCATCGCAATTCTGTCTGTCTGTCCGTCTATCCATCACACGAGTGGATCAGTCAAAAACGGTGCAAGCTAGGATCACCAAATCTGCCTGGAAGACTCTAGTTTCAGGAACTGTAAAGCTTTTCTATAAATGCGAAGGGGGTCACCCTGAACGAGAATGCTAAATGAAAGAGGGAAGAGGAACTGCTATATTCTTCGCACGTCTCATGAGCATTAGCTCAAATTTCTTGTTAATCTTGTACTGTTAGTTTGTGTGTGCACGCATGCATGTGAGAATTTATTCATAAATACTATGCTGCATATGTGAACAGACAAGTTTATCACCGTCATTTAGGTTTTCTGTAACCTTGTGACCATTCTGCTATTGATAAATTCCATTGTCGGTTAGTGATCGTCTGAAAAGATTCCTCCCCGAAATGCCATGTTTCATGTAGACGGCAGCTAACTCTAATCGCCCACATTTCACCACTAACAGCATATTTTTGCAAACTCCCACCTCCCTTCCAGAATGTAGTAAAACAAATTCGACAATATAAAACACCCACAAACCATCATTAGGAAAGAATTGGTAATAGCAGACAAACAGACAGACAGACGCTGGGCTATAATAATTTTTTTTCGAACAAATGACATGCAGTGGAGTATATATAAATTGCCCAAACCCCGATGCCATATGCTGCACGTGAATTAATATAATGCCATATTCTGCAAACAAATCGGAGTCGTCACTTACCTATGGTTCCTACTACTCTGCAGAATTCATTTACCCTGACATTTCTCTGACTTTCCAGGACAAAACTATACATTTTCCTTGCTTAATTTGTTCATGCAAAATACCAATGTTGTTTTTCAATCGCTTGAAACCACACTAGAAACAAAAGTGGTGGAACAAATTTAAAAAGTGGAGATACACACAATCTGTGAAGCGAGCAGAAAAATTTTCGCAGAGTCTGCGTGCAACAGTTCAAAATTTTTTCTGCATCTTTGTTAACTTATGCACCCCGGTACTTTTACATTCCTTGACTTCCCCTGACCGTAGGAACCATGCTTACCCTATTGGTTTGTTGCCATCCTTTGGATTTAGAGGAAGCGTGACATCGTTGCACGTCGGGAACATCTCCTTGAGTTGGTCGAGGGTTATGTCACGACCGAAGCCAGTGACATACAGCTTGAGTGGGTCACTGGATGCTGTCAGTGCCGGTGTCACGAACGTCACGATGCTCTGGGCGCCAACAAAGTCCACCTGTAGTTCAACGCCATGCACATTCTTCGCCTTAAGCACCTCGACGTTTTTGGTTGCAGTCTCCTCATCCGCAAAGTTGATGACGGCATACCTACGTGACAACACAACATACATACCTAACAACAGAGTCATCTCAAACCAGCAGTGTAACTTCAAATTTTGGGCCCCCCCCTGCAAGAAAATCATTTAGGGTCCCTCTTCTTTCTTTTCCCTTTCTTCACACTCCCTCGTGCTCTTCTCCTGTCCTCACCTCTTGTCCCCTGCATTTTTTCTTTTTTCTTTCCAAAGATCTACGCTTACTTCCCTTACAAGCAGACCAAGCCTCAATGCAGCTAAGAAGTCTGGAGAAGCGCTGTGATCTCCCGCAGCTAGGTATGGGCATAGCCCTGGCTGAAAACGCATTTTAGAGCAATTTAGCTCCCCAGAAACTGCATTTGGAGACAGATTCGGCCAACGGCTGACATTGTGCACTTCAAATATGCACTTACTTACTTAATTACTTGAATTGTATGGTTTTTTTGCTGTGCAAAAAAGCACCTTAATTTTGGGCCCTAAAGAAGTGTGAGCCTTGGGGTCAGTAGATATGCCACTGTCTCAAACCACAAATCATCAGCTGTCTCGTCAACAGAGCTTTAGGTCCGGTTTTTCCATGCACATTTGATGGCCAATCAAATTGATCTCCGATCAACTTCGGTACTTGATCTGAGATCATCTCAATAACCGTTTTTCAATCGCCAATTAGCAACCGATCGTCCATCAAATCTCCCATCAAGTTGATGCCGAATATTGGCGGATCAAGTTAGATAATTGACGATTAAACGTGGCGATCTGCAGTTCGTTGCTTATTCGCACCAGAAACATCGCTTCACTTCGCTGCTCAGAAGGGCAATTCATGCATTAAAATAAAGTTCCAGGCATGTGCATAGTGTTTTGTGGAGAAATAAAATGGATAGACGCGCCCGTGTAATTTGATTTGCGGTAGAATGTATTTTTGACAGCAGACGTATCGTTGATATCGTTGCTATGACGACGTTTACTGCCTATAGCGTCCACTCGCAGCGCATGCCATTAGCACAACACCGCAAATTGAGGTCACTGTCAGCCAATCAGATTGGCATAAAGTAGGCTCGGTTGATGGCCGATCAGCTAATCGCCGATCACGTAATTGGGGATCGAAAATGCATAGAAAAACGAAACACAGTTGATCGACGATCAATTCTGAACATCAAGTTGATTGGAGATCAGTAAATCATAGATCAAATTTGTTTTGATTGGAGATGGAGAAACCGGACCTTAGTTTGCCTGCCCACATTTCTTCTGATTGCAGTATTAGCTTAATGAGTATGCACCAGTGAGTTTTTTGCACTTCGTTCATTAAGAGAAAACTGACTCTCCATCCATCATCATGATTGTGCATAAATTAGGTATCACTAGTCACTATGCTACTAGCCCCTGCACTGCTTTGCTTCTGAAACGGCATTAAAGTAGTAGCATCGTAAGAGGCCAATCTAGGACATGCTTCAAAGCTTAGAAAGAGATGAAGGGCGAAGAACCTGATCGGAACTTGGCGGGCATTTAGTGGCACTACCGACAGCCGGATGTACATATCGATGTAAGACCAATAAAAAAGGAATAATTGATAAACAATTAAATAATGCCAATAAAAGAAATACAAACTGAAAAAGCTATCTTTTACAGTCTTCAGTCACAAAAATTACAATTCACAAAAAATTGCTTCTTATTCCATCAGCTTCATTCATGCAAAAATCCCTCGAGACCTCTGACAAAAAAATACCCAACTTCTCACAAAAACTTTTGCCTTGAGCAATAAGCACTGAAAAAACCTATAACATTTCTCATCATTATCACAGGCTGAATGGCAGTTCAAGCCCTGGGTTAACGGCAACTTCTCTTTTCTATGGAAAAGCCAAAAATCTGACCCCCACAAAATCGAAACCCCTGACCTGACTGGATAAAATTTGATATTATTCAGCAGCACATTGACACACAGTCACTGTGATGCGGGCAATATCACCTTTTGTGATTTTTGCCGTTTTCAATGTGCGAGTTCTTTAATGTTGCCGTTAACAAGTGTATAAACTGATGTTTTGTACATTTACCACATTAAAAAGTCTGAGCACTAACGGACAACATCAGTTTAACTAGTTAATACACTCGCAACTAAACTAAGTGTCTGTATGCCTGTTAAAGTGGGTTATGTCAGTAAGCATGCTAAAAATACTGACACAAAACACCAATCGTAGCACGTTGCTCTAGCATCGCACCTTTCCTTGTCAAGCACAACTGGAAGCTGACAAAGCTTAATTCGATGCATCCTAGCAAACTGTAGCACAATTTTGATGTTTGGCTTACAATATCTGCTAAAGTTCTACAGAACAGCACTGCTAAACAAAAACCAAATAGACCAAAACAACTATTATGTCAGTGGTTATCCCATTTCCCACAATTACTTCCACTAGCCCGAAATGCAGATCACCATCACAATGTTAAGTAAAAAAAAATAAATAAGTTCCTAGATCCAATAACTTTTACAAGCCCAGTGCCTGTCCAATCTGTCAAATGGGTCGTCCAACAGCATCAAAGCACCTAGTATAATTTTTATGCCTGGCTCATGACTGGGAAGAGTTCCGACAACCAAAAACATACCACCTGAAAACAGTGTTTCACGAGGTTAACTCACTTTTTTAAAAAAACCATGCAAAACTACATTTTATATGTTTTTCAATTAATAACATAATAGTTTAAACCCACAAATATCAAACATGAATATTAAACCTATGAATTTTTACACATTTGGATTTATTTGATGTGGACAATATTTAGCCAATCTTTTTCGAGTTATTTAAAACTCATGAAAATGCTGAAACAATTCATTAAGTTAAGGCCTTGCTTATAAAAAACTGACCTTAACACCCCCACCCCCTCCAAAACAAAACCCAATAAAAACACCAGGTTGCGTTTTTAAACAAACAGAATATTAAACCCTGCGACTGTGGGCAGCAAACTGCCATGATGAATCAATAACAGAGTAATGGTTGACTGCTGGGTCAGATATTTTGCCTTCCAGCCTCAAAACAGCAACTCTGCTACGACTAACAACGTCTCATTGCACTGACTACTATTACGTGACTTCACTGTTTAGGCTTATTGTTACGTGTCCTTTTAGTCTTAGGACTTAACGCCACGCTAAAGTTAATTCGTTCTTCATCATCATCATCATCATCAACACTGCTCCCGCTAATAAAATACTGCCAGTAACACCCCTATACATTGCGACAAAAACAGGTAATCTGACAAAATACCGTTGTCGATGATAACTGACAATCTACACATCAGTTTCGACTGTTAATGCTGCAGGGAATTGAAACGGTCCTGTGCAACATACCTGGACTTCTTCTCGGTGTTGTTCGTTATGTCCTCCAGTCTGACCTCTTGAATGTCTGGGCTCAGCGCTTTCACCTCGGCTTCCGTCGTAGACACCGGCAAATTCTTTATGAACAACGTCCTTTTCGGTCTCGGTTCTGATGACAAACGTCAGCAGCTAACTCATCAAGAAAATATCAAGGTGCCAAAAGCTAATACAACATATGCGCTGGTAAAAATAAATATTATTGATCACCTAAATAGTGGCCGGACATCACTAACAATGTTCTTTGACTTGTAAACACTACTTCTACAAACAAAAATTATACTTACTGTAATTCTGCTCACTATAATAAAGACCAAATTTCACCAAAACAAAACCTACTTTTATCCACGGTGGTGCTCATACTATTAATTGTTAGTTCAAAAAATTCATGACACTGCATCCCAATTTCATATCAGCTACTGAGACCAAAATGCTAAACAAACTGCTTCAATTTCAATTTTACTAAAAATTGGCACAACAAAGTAGAGAGTACAGAGTGCACTATAAAAAGTAAGATAGCAGAACACATGTTGAGCACAGATTAAGCAATCGGACAGTTTCGGCAATATTTAGCTTCAATCACTGCCCCGAAGGGTGTTGATAGGTTGGATATTGTTGTACAATAATACAATGCATATATTCATAATCCTGCTATAAATATTTCACTTTTGGCATGTGTAGCAAAGAAAATTTTAAAGTCAGCAGTGGTAATTAATTAACATTTCACTACAGTGCAGCTTTTAGTCTGGGTCAATCCGGTGCTCTAAAATTTGGCTGAGCAAAAGAAGGAGCAAACCAACAGAGAAAAAGCAGTGCTACAATAGCCAGACCTGGAGCAGTTTCAGAAAACTAGCCATTTTACCGTCTGTGTAGTTTGCATTCCCCCCCCCCAAATAACCATGAAATATGTAATTTGCACTTCTTCTACGTGGCAGTTCCCTATGGAAAAATGGACCGACAAAATCTGGAAATCAAAACTAGCCCACTACACGAACCCTAACCCCATCCCTATCACTAATCCACAGTCCCTAACCCTAACCTTAACCCTTACCTAACCTTATCTCTATTCCTAACCCTAACCCTATACAAATCCCTGCCCCCGAACTCTTAATCCCTAACCCTATTTCCTAATCACTGTTTCCAGCTTTTGTCAGTTCTGTCGGGTCACCGGTTGAGACGTACCATACCTCCATCATCTTCAGACTCATCTTCTTCTTCTTCTTCTTCATCAAACTCTTCATCTTCTTCTTCTCCCTCCTCATCCTCATCTTCTTCGTCATCTTCAAACTTTTCCTCATCTTCTTCGTCCAATTCCTCGTCATTCTCCTCCTCATCTTCTGATCCCGCCTACAACGGCCAACAACGTGCTTCCCGTGTTTTGTTGTTCAGTAAATAAATTAAACTCAGTAAGTAAGTAAGTAAGTAATTTATGTAGCACATTAACTATAACAACCTCAAACATACTCGATGCGCTTGTAATACGAGAAGTGATAACATTTTAGAGTTAGACGATGTATGAAAGTAGGTAAACCGTGTGAATTGCAGTTGAAAGTGTTCAGCAGAGCAGACCACCATTAGGAAAGAAACGATTTTGGTTAGTTATTTTATTATCAACTTACAAATTCACAAAAATGCACTTAAATTACTATTTTAAAAAATTTCACTTATTGGAGATGCACACTCTCACCTGTGCCTTCTAGTTTACAGCATTGTTTAGCTGCCAGATAGATAGCAAGCTATTCAAACCATCTTTTTTTGCTAATCAGTAAGCCCTTCACCACAATGGTCTTAGGTAGCAAATGTAGCAAAACTCCACAAGCACTTCGCAAAGCTATAGACAGCAAATAGTCTGACATAAGAACAACAGTAGCCTATAAATTACAGTAAGCAGCACACTGTCATATGCAATCAATAATTAATATTAATATATGTAAAATTCAATCACAACGAGGGGTGTGGTTAAATGCTTACTTTCTTTGGAGTCTTTTTCTTGCCTGGCTTTGACTTTTCCATCATCATCATTTCCTCTTCCTCATCATCGACATCATCATCCTCATCCATGGGTTTCTTACCACGGCCACGGCCACGGCCACGGCCTCGGCCCCGGCCTCTCCCTCTACCCGACTGCGGCGTCTGCAGCACATAACAAGACAGCACTTGCACAACTTCCGGCACACAACGTCTCAAAAAACACTCCAAATACAGGGTGCGGCAAAAAAAGTAGCCCCCCTAAAGTTTTTCACTGTTTTCTCAGCGACCGCTTGGAATTTTAATTTGGAATTTTACACCTTTATTTGCTGAAACCTGTTACATTTAACTACCAAATAAAATTTGATTCTGTTAAAAAATGACAAAGTTATAGACTTTTTAACATGACCGCCTACCGATTTTTCGGCATTCAAAAATGTTCATGCTAAAAATGCTATTTAATTTTTAAAAGCTGGTTACACGTTACTGCCGATGTCATCACAGTGACGTTTTGACAAACAGCAATTTACATTGTTTATAAATTATCATTACATTATCCTTCCTTTAAAGCAATCGCCAGCTGCCCACTGGATTCATCTTCCAGCAGGACAGTGCGTCAGCACCCACGTAGTGCGCAACGCCACGCAGCGCACAGAACTGGCTGCGGACCAATTGTCCAGATTTCATCACCAAAGACCAGTGGCCTCCAAATTCGCCGGATATGAACCCAATGGACTATCATGTGTGGGGTGCAATGTTGGAA
>Ga0056128_1000625_pt1 | contig 33393 bp, 24 predicted proteins | sample WorMetLIZISLAND2_FD_71113 | JGI IMG/M metagenome (GOLD analysis project Ga0056128, IMG submission 71113) | Marine gutless worms symbiont microbial communities from Max Planck institute for Marine Microbiology, Germany - Olavius geniculatus... ...
GTAGGAAAACAGTATTTTAGTAATAAAACAGCAAATATAAATGTACAAAACATTAGTTTATACACTTGTTAACGGCAACATTCAAAGACTTGCACATCGAAAACAGCAAAAATTACAAAAAGGTGATATTATTCAGCAGCACATTGACACGCAGTCAGTGTGATGCGGGCAATATCACCTTTTGTAATTTTTGCTGTTTTCGATGTGCAAGTCCTTAAATGTTGCTATTAACATGTGTATAAACTAATGTTTTGTACATTTATAAGAAAGAGAAGTCGCTGTTAACATAGGGCTTGAACTACCGTTCAGCCTGTGATTGCGTTTCACCTTCGTAGCGGTCTGAATACGATTGTAATGAAAGAACATTGTATCGTAATGTACAGGACTGTGTCTGGACATAACCACGCCGCCGATGAGCAGCTGTCAGGAGTTTATGGTCCGGGAGTGGACACTGGAAGGGATCACGGTGGAAGCGCCGGGTTATACCAGCCTCGCAAACTGCTCGCCGACTTTTACCGACACCGCGAGAGACTTAGCTACCAGCAAAAGCGCGAGACCGCTGGAGATCTGGGTCGCGGCGAAGAAGTTCACCACCAGGGTGACGCTGGTGGACGGCTGGTGAAGTCGGCATCGGACTACGACGCCAGTCCGCCGGCCGACGACAAAGCGACGAACTACTTGCACGGGCGGCGTCAGACCTGGCCGCTCGGCGGTACTTCGGCCGCTCTGCCCATGGTGCGTCGCCGGGCTCAGCAGGACGATCAGTCCTACCTTGACTATGATGATGAGGAGGACGTCGACAGGGTAGTGGATCGCGATGGAATTGTGGATCGGGATCGTCGATCCGCCATTATCCGCGAGTCCGCCGCCGCCGCTGCAGCCGCCGCCGCCGCTAGTCCTATCTCTCGGTTGATTCAGCGCTACGACCAGCTGACCTCATCAGCGACTGCTGGCGGTGACGCGTTTCCGGTTCCGGTCGCGACTCAGACGCCACCTGCCGGCGGTAGAGCCGACTGGGGATTCCCGTCGTCGTTGCCGTGGCAACCGGCTGCCATGACAACCGGCAGCGGCGTCGATGGCAACAGCTCGAGCACTGAGAATTCTTCGTCTGCGATTTCAGACCACGGCACTGGAGAAACCATCAAGACCTATTCCTGCCACATCTGCTCCTACATCGGTCGGTAATCATTGAGACATGATACTAACTCTAGCCAGGTCAACTCAGCCTGGCCACCCCTTAGTAGGTAGGCGCAATGAGTATCAGGGAAAGCTGGGACGTAAACAGGCATATGCCCGTATCCGTGGTCTCGCAGTGTAACCTGCTGTCGTCGCTTCGTCGAGGACTAAGTAACTATGTAGTAGTTTAAAGTATTTGTTGGTCTTTTTTTATTTCTTGGCTCTATAACAACGCCGGCTGTCACATTTTTCTGTCTTCTTAAAATTATTGAATTGCTCTTATGTGTGGCCTGTTTGAATGAGTTTTTTTATTATTCGAGCTGTGTGAACAATGCGATTTCGTCTGATCACATTAGGCTACCCCTGTGTATTGACTGCCATGTATAGCCTACCTGTAGTAATTAATCTTAGCCGACCATCCGTTCATTCGGTCTGTCCAGAGGCAAATGTTTGTTAATTTACGGCAGCGTCACAGATGGCGGCGATTTCAATACAACACAGCTATTGCTGAGCTGTTTAGAAGGAAACAAACAAAAACAATTCAACAAAGCTACAGAACTTGCGATAATTCAGTGAAGGTTAACAAAGCTAAAGCCCTGAGTTTTCAGGCCAAGATTTAATTTCGGTCTTAAGGCGGTGGCCCCTGGCCAGGGCAGAGGTCTAACGTGCGACACTGGCTTCGGCGGCGACTTTTAAACTTGACTGAAATAATGTCTGTTTGTCATTTGATTTTATTTATGGTCATTTGCGATTTTGTAAAGGGTGTTTTTGTATAATATTTAGACATAATCTTTGAAGAAAATCTCAACTTGGTCAAAAATTTTGACTTTACCATATGGATCAAATGTGATTAACGAAAAGGCCATAAGTACATCTACTGAAGGTAAAAAGCTTGTACTAAAACATCAGAGCACACTCAGAAAAGCTAGGCTATATTAAATGCAATAAAATGACACGAATTAAGCAGAAGCGTGCATCAACAATGAATAGGCGTATACACTGTGTCCGGAAAAAAGGTAACTCCCTAGACGTCGTGCAATAGAAATGTCAGATCGAAAGAAATCTGAACAAAATTGCGTACGCTTAATTCTAAATAAACTGTTGAAACGAATACCAAATTTCGTTGAAAAATATTATTTCTTAGCGGAGTTATTAATTGTTGAATATCGATAACAAATTATCTCTGTTACCAATATGGCGTTGCATAAGTAAATCTCTCTGTTGTTATACATTTGCATAACTCCAACAGACAACATCTGATTTTAGCAAAATTATGCATCAACAATGCATCATTTAGTGCCAGTCAAAGTGCAAAATTTCAGCTAAACTTGTCAGAGCAAACAGTATAGCTACAGTGACTTTTGTGAGGTGACCCCAAACACTTCAGTTCCAGGTATTTGTGGATGACGTCAGACAAAAAGACCTGAAACTGAAGTGTTTCAAGACTACCTCACAGAAGCTGCTGTAAGTATTGTTTGTTTTGACAGATTTAACTGAAATTTGGCATTTTTATTGGCAATAATGGACGCATTGTTGACGTAGGATTTTGCCAAAATTGGATGTTGTTTGTTGGAGTTACTTAGGGTTTACTCAGGTAATGAATGCCATATTGGTAACAGAGATATTTTGTTATCGATATTCAACATTTAATAACTCTACTAAGGAATAATAATTTCCTACAAAATTTAGTGGTCGTTTCAGCAATTTATACGGAATTAGGTGTACTAAATTTTATTCAGATTTGTTTAGATGTGACATTTTTATTGTACGATGTCTAGGGGTTACTTTTTTCCGGACACAGTGTATTAATAATTATTCTAAGACGAGTGATTGAGTGAATTCGACTGGACTAAAATGGAAGTGACAGCAATAACCGCGTTCATTAAATCTTTGGTGAAAAGCTAAAATTCACAAAAGCACAACAGTGTTTTGTGTTTTCGTTGAACCCTAGCTGCGAGGATCAAAAAGTATTCTGTTTACGGGTACTCGTAATGCCAGATGCGCCGTTTTATCGATACTCGGCAGATGTCGCCACCGGTCAGCGACGAATTGATCACGCGTCTTGCCAAGCAGATAGTCGATATTCAATGTCTCTATTCAAGGGACGGGGAAACGGAAAAATATTTTTTTCAGTTTTTAGTTTTATTTCATGATGCTTCGTGTAATATTGTGCAACGTCTCATAAAAACACAGTCAGTGACACACTGAATAGTAGGCTACTGATGAGAACTAAGCAAAAATACCGTAGCATAACAGACTAGATGCGAACGATTTTTAGGGGCGGACGGAAAGTGGAAGCACGGGATTTGTTAGGCGTCATGTTTTGCTATCGCAGCTAATTAGGCCTATTTCGGGATTTTCGGTTTTGTTCGTTTGTTTATTCCAACTGTGCGTTGGAATGTGGACGGGCGATGTGCTAAGCAACTTGTTACCACGCCACCCAGGCCAACTCAGCCTGGCCATCCCTCCGTGGGTAGGCGCACTGAGTACTAGCGAAAGGTGAAACGTAAACAGGCACACCGTTCGATGCACTAGCCGTATCCGTAGTCTTGCAGTCTAAACTGGTGTCTGGCTGAGGATTAACGTAACGAAGATCAGCGCCGCATCATTCCTTTGCGGCTCGGGAAAAACTATTTTTACCGTTTTACGATATGTTATTGCAGGTGATTCCAAGCTAGAGTTCGACGCACATATGCGCCTGCACTTTGATCATCGCTGTCCATTCTGCGACTATTCATCTCGCACCGAGGGTCGACTGCGCTGCCACATCAAGACCTTCCACGCTGACGGTGGTCTCTGTGCCGGAGGACCCGGTCTAGGACCGGTACCCGGACCCGACCAGGCCGCCAAGCGCAAGCCGAAGATCATCACCTGCCAGAAGTGCGGCTTTAAGGCCAAGGAAAAGGTTGGAAATCGATGCGAAATATTTGTTGTGTTCTGATTTGTTCGCTAGGTGGCAGAGCTAGACTCAGCGAAGGGTTGCGCCGTCCAAACGCTTTTTAGTTAGCAGATTGATCTTCTTTGACAGCAACACAACTTCAACAATATTAACCCTCGCACTATCAATCTTTTTGTAACCTAACTACCAGCCCCTTAGTAGTTGATAAAATCCATTTTAAAATAATACTAATACTAATACTAATACTAGTACTAATAATGGTTAGATAAACTACTGTTCTGGGAATTGAAATCGGGAACTCTCGTTGGAAACGCTATACCTCTCGACCACCCTCCCACAGTAGTAATATACATGTAAATGAATGCATCTGGCCGGCGATCACTGGATTTCATGGAGTTATTGTAGACAAATGTCACCGCTGTCATCAAAGCCCATGAGCACAGTTTTGGCTTCATGATTGAAAAACGAAGTGAAACATTTTAGCAATGAAAACTGTTGCTGTTAAATAACATTGACTAAGATCTAGTCAAGTCTTTTCTTTCAGTTTGTTCGTCCGCCATCATGTTCTGGTGAATAAAGATTCTCGATTAGTAGTAGGCCTAATGGTAATAAGTGCGTATATTAGCGGTGATATATAGAGACATATATTAAGATAGTGAGATGATCATGAGGTATAAGATAAGTCAAGTAGTTGTAGCAATAAATATTTTTTTACATTTGGACTGATGCTGACTTGACAGGAGGAGCTGTGGATACATCGTCGCCAGCAGCACATGTCAGCGGACAAGGTGCTCGAATGTCCGCGCTGTCCATTCGCCACGGAGCTACGCCACCACCTCGAGTATCATCTGCGTAGTCATTACGGCTCGCGACCGTACAAGTGCGACAAATGCACCTACCGCTGCTATAACCAGTCCATGTTGAACAGCCACGCCAAGTCTCACACCAACGTCTACCAGTTCCGCTGTGCTGACTGCCAGTTCGCCGCCAAGTACTGCCACTCGCTCAAGGTACGCTCTCTACTGTCTTTAAGCTGACTAGCTGCTTAATTACCGTACTTAGTTAGGTGGCAGTTTGGCGCTTAGCTGGTAACGTCGTTTGTCGCATCAACAAAGTTAACTAGAAAAGCAGTCAGAGACCGCAGACCTCTGCCAACGCCATGTTGTTCGCCAGGTGGCAGCACCATATTCGGTTTGGCAGCGGTTTCCCTTATGCCCCATTGAAAGCAATGTTAACGAAAATTTCAAGATGATCCAGAATCCAGGATTCCTTCCGGATCACCCCCAAAATTAAATCACTGGTAGATTGTGGCATTCCAGACATACCCTCAAAATTTCAGAAAGATCCGTCCATAACTTTTTGAGTTATCTTGCTAACACACAGACAGACAGACAGACAGACAAAGTCTGGCAAAAACATAACCTCCTTGGCGGAGGTAATTAACGCCGGGCCCGGTTGTTAACTGAATGGGTGACCGTCGGCACACAGATAAACCATTTTGGTATGTAGCCGTCCACTCAGGTTAACTCAACTTGGTCATCTTTCTTTGGGTAGGCGGAATGAGTACCAGTGAAAGATGGCACGTAAGAAAAGCACACCATGTATCCATGGTCTTGCTGAGGGACATATATACTGAGATCGGCGCCGTCCCGTGGGTTTTGAGGCTCGGGACGGACTTTGCGTTTTTGCACGAGGTTTGCTTCACCGCGTGCAGTGCTGTGTGTGTTTGTATCTTTCTGTAGGTTCATCTGCGGCAGAACCCTACGCACACGGCTGCCCCAGTGCTGAACGAAGACGGAAGCGTTCCGATGGACGGTAGTGGTGACTTCGAGGTGATCTCGCGGCGAGGCAGACCGCGCGGACCAAGGGCCTCTCGCCGTCCGGTCGCAGCGCGCCCCAGACTGTCCCGGCCTGGCATGGCCCCACTTCGTTGCATCGCACCACTCCCGGCCGCCGGTGCGCCGGCGCTACCCGTGTCTCTGCCCAACGGCGACGTCGCCGGCGTTCAGTACGCCACGGAACAGGTGCGAGGTGGACCACACCCACCTTTGCCTCCCCCGGTCACTTCCGGCGCCCATTTTCACCCGGAGGACGCACGACGCATGTTTCCCGCCGCGCTTTTGCCGCCGGTCGCCACCTTTAGCGCCAGCTTCGGCGCCGGAGGACACCAGCGGCAGCACAACCCGTTCCAGACCGGCAACTCTTTGTCGTCGGGTTTCCCGCTACAGCTCGATGGACGTCCGAGCGACGACAGAAACACTGGAGCTGTCTACTCGTCGTCCCCGTCGCTTTATCTGCCGGCAGTCCGTCCCATGGACATGCCGCTGCATGACTCGTCGATAAGGGATGATGGCTGTGACCGGGTTGATGTTGATGATCGACGCTGCAGCTCGTACAGTCCGTCGACGTTCGAACACCATCTGGTCGTCCGACCCTCAGTGGTGGCTCAGTCCCAGGCGGCGGTGTCTGGCGGGATGTTGGCACCGAGCTACAACGACGAGCGCGGAGGAATCCATGCCGTGGTCGGTCCGCCCACCCCTGAGCCCGAGCCGGCGCTCTGCGGCGACCTGCCCCTGGATCTCACCGCCAAGACGAGAACCGACGACGACGACCGTTCACCCTACCACCGACTCCCCGCTGTCACCACACCGGAAGCCACTGCGGATGACGTCACGGCGTACCGCCCTCGCCGCCACTATGAGACTTGGAAACAGCAGGGCGGGTCACTGGACCACCCGAGGAGAGATAGCGACTCCTCCAGTGATGCTAACGCGCCGGAAGTCGGCACTGCAGCGGCGCAGCTGGGACCGGAAGCACTGGAAATGGTGATCGACAGAGCGCCGGACGGGGAAGCTCCGACGGACGGACCACTACCGGTGAAACGCATTCGACTGTCGACGGACGAGGATGGAGAGAGGGTGGTGACTGAATTGGTGGCGACGGGATCCCCGGCTAGCGGCGCCGAGGCCGGGGTCGGTGGCGGTCGTTACCAGTGCTCGCACTGTGAGATAGAGTTCTTCGGCAGTCGCGTCCTGCACGCCATGCACATGGCGTTCCACGGAGCGGTCGATCCGTTCCAGTGCAGCCAGTGCGGCGTCACCACAGCCGACCGAGTGGAATTCTTCCTTCACCTCGCCCGCGCCCCGCACTCCTAACACCCCGTCTTCACGTCAACTCAGCCTCCTACCCTCACCGGGTCCGGAAGTGAGTGAGTAGTAGCTTACGGGTTGCGGGGTGAAAGCATAGTGACGTGGCCGATTGAGGCGGTGGTTTGGTGTTGACCCGCAGTTTTCAGCTGGCAGACATACTGTACGCGAATATGACTTGTGTAAGAAGCGCCCTAGCAAGTATGGGACTTTTAAGAACATGCAGATCGAATAACGCGTTTCACTTCAGCTGATGACCGTCATTGTTGAGCGTTGCCGGCAATACTGTGAGTTCGGACAGTCTCCTATTTTTTTCACTGGCCGCGGAAGGTCGGCTGTTTTTTTCCAGAAGTTGTCTCAGACTATGGAATTACTCTTCGGCCACGCGGTGAAGAAGTTGTCTCTATCTACCTCATTATTAATCTCGAACATGCACGTACACCTGACCTCAGAGACTTAAGCACCGAAAAACTTTCGAAAAGCAGCGAAATACCGACCGGTTCCAAAGTCTGCGATACGACGATGCCGCGTTCTAAAACGCTGGTAGGATCATTTTACTCCGACTAGAACGGAATGGGATTAAATCGCGCAAACTGGTGCGATCACGTTTTCGTCTCCTGATACGGGTTTACGACCATTGCAATTGAATGTTTTCACTGCATGTGACGTGCTTATCGTGGATTATGGGCCAGGCCACGTTCCATGATAGACTCATTCTTAAGAAATTACCGCTCTTATCTGCAAAAAAACTGTTATCCAGTCTACCGACCAGATCTGGTTCGGTTTCATTATAAACAAGTTCCGAATCAGCGTGGTCATGTCAACGATCTATTCAGCTGTCTATTTTTGTTCCCAAAGTCACTCACAATTTGTCTCTGATGATACTGTGAGAACCGGGGCACATAGTCCTAAATCTTGCCATCTTAGCCTCCTCCTCTCACTCAGATGGGATTTACTCAGGCCTGTGCGTTGACTGTGACCTTCGGCGTACTTTTGTTCCTTTTTATCTGTTGAAACTTTGACAAGACTGTTCCATTTTATCAGTATTTGTATCAGTATCAGAATGATACGCCATAGAGTGACCGAGAGACATGCCAACGTATTGATAACTGTAGCTGTATATACAGAGACTAACATTTGTTATCCATTTTGTCAGTAGATATGCCTAATTTGAGCTTATGTGAATGACAGAATACGCGATGATAATATTTTGAAAGTTGACCATGCACCTTTGACTTTCCGCGCTTCAGGCAACGTAATCACACGATGTACTGTAGTTTTGAACGCTGTTGCGATGCATGTAATGTCGGTTTACGCTTGCTGACCGACCGCCGGCCGGCGGGAAACTAATGTAACGTGACGTAACGTTCCATGCTCAACGACGAATATTCTCTATGTCTCTGGTCTCATAATATTATACACGCTGCTTCGCCCTTTGCTGCTGCTTGCTTATTTATTTTTCTGCCTCGTCGTTTCCACCGTGTTGTCTGTCGTGACTGGAGATGTGCGGATTGATGAATGAAGTAACGTACCAGTAACGGACTACACCAAAGCTGAATATTTTGTGGCACCAAAAAAAGGTCAGTGGCCTCGAATAACGCGAGCGTCTGACGCGAAACCGTCGTCTATAATACCGCAGTGTCGTCGATACCGATTTTCCGTACATCTTCAGTCGTATAACATGCTTCAACATATTCAGGTCGAAAAGCTGTTGTTGGTTCTCACGAGAGTGACGAGACTAACAATTTTTGCCGGATGTTTCGTATCGTTCACTTTTTGCCGTAACTGCTTGTGACATTGTATTTAGCCTACTTAGAAGCCGCCGCCGTTGTGACCTATCAAGGAAATAACCATAAAGTGCACATAGTATCGTGGGGCCAAATAAAGAATTCAAGGGATCGTGGTTCTGCAAAAAATTTCTGCGGGTATTGAAACGTGAAGCTGACCATCTGTGTATTCTAACGTCACACTGAACCACTAATTTGGCACCCAGAACATTTCTCCGCGGCGCTTTTCCCACATTGTCCTAAGTAGATGCGTTGCCGAAATAACAGCGTTGCGGGAAATAGGTTAAATGACACCGCTTTTTTTAAAGCGCCGGTGTAGTGGAAAATTTGTCGCACCGGAAAATAATTCCCACATGCAGCAGTACGGGTTAAGGTTAAGGTTAGGGATATGGTTAAAGTTAGGGTTAGGGTCAGGGTTAGGGGTCGTCCATCTATGATGTCACACGATTTTGGGGAAAAATGTACCCCCTCCCCTCTTCGTCACACTTTCCTGGACTTCCCTTCAAATATGACGTCACAAACTCTCCCCCCCTCTGGCAGCCTGTAGTGTAGAGTACAGAGATGAATTTCAGCGTACATGTATCCTAATTTTGATATATAAAACTATATCCATTATCAAAATTGTGTACTGTCAATTTAATGCATAAAATTGTGTGAAATTAAGCACAGTGTTCCTAAATGTTCCTCGTCCTGACACATATGGTGAGTTGGCAACATGAATTTGACTGTCTGTTGTGCCTTTCCACAGATGTGACGTGTGTGACGTCACACTTCCTTTATCCCCCTCTTCTCTACGTCACACGTCGTCACTAATGTAAACTTCCATCCCCCTCGGAGCGTGACGTCATTTATGGACGACCCGTTATGGTTAGGGTTAGTTACATTATGAGAATATGGAGGTGGAAAGGATTTTCCAGGTGCGACAAATTTTCCACGACACTGGCTTATCAGCCATACGGTGAATCAGAACCAGAATTGGCGGCGAAGATTTTTACGTATTTATCCCAGAACGATGTTCTTTGCGTTTGCGAATGTTCTTTTTAGCTACATACGACCTGGAAAAGCGTCGTTACTTATTCGTTACTGCGCAGTGGCGTAGCCAGGATGCAATAAGACTTGAATGGGGATAAACTGATCCCCCCCCGGCAGTTGCCTTTCCCTTGAATGTCAGCCTGTCAGGAGATTTCCTTTTGTCGGCTTTTGTTTTCAAAAGATTGTGGTTGGAAATTTATTTTCATTTTGGGAGAATCCTGTCATTGCCTAGCGGTCGGGTTCTTTTTGTGTTAGCGATTGTCGTGTGTGAACAAATGAAATAGTGATTCAGACTTTCGTCTCCCGCTTTCGACGGTTGCGCGTTCTGCTCCGCTCTCATTTTTTTTCTTTGCTGCGCCAATGTTGCATATTCCAATCTCGGCTGATCTTTGACGCTCATCGTCTTTCGTACACATCTCGGTATGCCAGTCTGTGTTGCGAAACTTCTGATGATTTTGCCGTATTTTTTGAGATGGCCGACCGACCGATGCGGTTGTTCAATATCTGTCGTGTCTGTCTGTTCATCGCTTTCGTTATCTGCACTCGCTCGCTCGCGTTGCCGTGTGGTCATGATATTATCTGTCAATACTATCGTGATATTATCACAACATTATAATATTTCTTTATTAATTGTTAATTGTAATAAAAATAGTCAGGTAGCTCGATCGCTCGTTCGCTTGTTGGTTTTTATTTTGTATCTGTAGCTGTGTATGTGCTTGGCTTATGCTATTCGTTGTTGCTGTTTGCAGTTTTGTGAATCGTTTTTTTGTTATCCGACTGTTGTTCAGTTACTGTACACTTGTGCATATTTTATGACTGATTGTGGCCATAATCGTTAATATATTGTAATTAGTAACTTATACATGATAATACCTGATTCTACCGCTGTCATCGTTCGTTGCATAGCCTTGTATACGTTGCAGCGGATTATGCGTAATTTGTAATATAGACGATATATTATTATTATTATTATTATTATACATAATTTATGTATGTAAATGTATGCTGAACGTTCTGCATTTTTGACACGCATGTTCGAAGCTGCATTTTTCTTGTATAGCGCAGGATTGTCGTTTGTGAGAATTACTGACTTTTTGTGCCATGGACTATTCGACAGGCTTGCCGTGGATATGGCTATCCATGGATATATCCATGTGTGGATATCAGACTTAGGCCATCCTGCGGTATATCCATGGATATTATGCTGGCACATTTTGTAATTAAACTGAATACTTATAGCACGAATGAACAAGAAAATAAAGAGCAAGAACATCAGAGAGAAACATTTAAGTATACAAGCATTCAGTCAAATTAATTTATTACCATTATATCAGTAATGGCCAATTCACACCTACAACGGTGACGCAACCCAATTCAACTCAACTGTCGGCGACACAGCTGAGTTGAGTTGCGTCGGCGTCGTAGGTGTAACTATGCTACAACCGATCTTAATCTTCAGTGCTTTAATGTTGTTTGTTGGGCAACAAAAAAAATCTATCCATTTGTGACTTTATTTTTTAAAAATAGTAACACAACAGAAACGTTTTCCTGCTTACTAACATATTTAATGCTAGTAGGAAGGACACACCAAGTGTGCGTCAAGGGTGTTTACTCCGGATACAGTTAGAAAAAAACAGAGGCAATAAAATTATGCAAATTTTCACGAACGTTGGAAAATACTTAACAAATCTCATATTTCAATGCACTTGCATGTTATTTTCACTTTCATTTAGTTTTTTAACAATTTGAAGACGAAAATGACTGCGTTATGTTTTTTTTGGCTGGGGGAATGAGCGCCTTTGCCCCTGTTACATTTGTACCCAGGATAGGCGCCTGTGGATATGAATATATCCATGGATATCCACGGAAAGTCCATGGATGTGAATATGGATATGGATGGGAAATTTCGTATTTACTGCTATTTGACAGTTCGTACCGACACCAAAATTATTCGAATATATCATTCGTGCTGTGTGCTTTTTGTAACATCGCATCTGTTATTATTATTAAGCTGACTATTGATGCAGCTAAGCATTATTATTGTCATAGGGATCACGCTTTTGTAGTTTCCAGCACATGTAATGGCAGTATGTTACTGTAAAATTCGATCACAGGCTAGCCCTATGTAGTTCAAATTTATAATTGATTTGGCTACGTCTTGCATTACTTTGGAATATTTAGTAAAATTTGGGGCGGTTTCTAGCCGCTGTTAATACGCCACAAGTGAAAAATAATATATGACAGGAATAGTCCATGGCACGAAAATTCCAGTTCTACCGAGTATGACGCACACGCCGGCTGCAGGCATAATTTTCATCAGATGCCGGCGAATATTTTGACGTGTGTCGCGTTCGTATTTAAAGTAGTTTCGTAGATTTTTTGGCGTCTTTTGCTTGTGCCTGTGTTTGGATGTGTTGTGTGGTTTTAAGCCATCGCACCGTTGTTGAAACACCGTTTCGCCCTGTTCGCGTTATCATCGTAAACACATTTTATTGTTTGGCAACTATGCTTACTAGATCATTTGTAAAAAAGAGTCAGCAAATCTGGCGTCTTGTCTGCTATTACGGTCAGTGCCGGCAAATAATTTGCTAGGTTCCGTTCTTAAAACTCATTTTCGGCGTGTAGTTATGATACCTAATGTGGTCTCAGTGCATTTGTGACAGCTGTTAGCTGAATAACTTACAAAGCTGATAATAACTGGCATTGTTAATTAATCGTTAATGTTTGAAAAGTTAGCTACAAAGATCTTTTAATTGTTAGGATACCAGCTCTACACGGTGTTTCATAAAAGGACCCTTTTTTCTTTCTGTCATAATTCACTCAAATGATGATCAATTTATAAATTTTACTAGTGGTAGTTAAAGAACTACTAATTCAAAATATTTTAACAAAATATGGCCGTTGATTAAATATTTTTGCTAATCGTGACGTAACGCTGACGTCATAATGTGTCGTGAATACAAGCTTGCTTGTCTCAAGTGGTGCTGTCAGTTGCTACCCTGCTACGATGGTGAACTTAATCTGGTTCGCTGATGACAGATTCTTGAAGTTTTACAGTTGCAGCCACAAAAAACGCACAAAGCGATCGCATTTATGTGTCCTTGCTGATAGTTTGACTTTTACATGTTCGAGCAAGACAGTGCACCAGCACACAGAGTTTGCGAGATGGTTGAGTTTCTGGCTCGCAAGACACCTGACTTCAGCCCGCATGTTGCTTAGTGCTGACACGACGAACATTTTTTCATCAGGTAACCAGTTGAAGTTCACCATCGAAGCACCGTCGCAATTGACAGCACTAGTTGAGACAAGCAAGCTTGTACTCATGACACATTATGACGTCAGCATTACGTCACGACGAGCGAAAAGAATATTTAATCAGCAACCATATTTTGTTGAAATATTTTGAATTAGTATTTCTTTTGCTATAACTATTAAAAATTTTGTGTAAATTGATCATCATTTGAGTGAATTATGAAAGAAAAAAGGGGCTCCTTTTATGAAACACCGTGTATAAATAAAGTGTTTTAACAACTTTGCTGTGGAATATAGCCTACAGTGGCGGTTCTAGCCCTAAAAATCTGGGGGTGCTGTCCTCTACCCAAACCCGCTGGAGGGGATGGTTTTCACTTATAGGCTACCATTATTACCAGAGGATCACATCGTCAGTGTGTGAGGCCTATGCACATTGCACACTAAACTGGGGGTGCTCAGCTTGAATCTGGTGCTAGATCCGCCACTGGGAATATGCGCATTATCAGTATAAACGTGTTTGATATTATTGTAACACACGTGTATACCGTATAAATATGTACAGTATTCGAATCACGTTATCACGGCAGGACAGTGCACAGTCACACATCGTTATTATAATTGTAATAATAATAAAATGGATTAGTTTTTAACTTTACTTTTTTTGTTTTTAACCCTTCTTTTGAAGGGTATTAAAATAATAATTATTATTATTATTGGTATTATTTCCGTCGCGTGTATTTCTGCTTCCTCGTCAGTGCGGCGCCATGTTCCACTTTGTTGCAATGCTGCAATGTACAGTGGCGACGCCTGGTCTGTTGCAAAATTTTTCTCCCCAGAGGGGCCCGCTAGAATGTTTCCCCGGGTACCGCTGTGGCTCTCGACGGGCCTGCCTGACAGTGGCTCGGTGTCCCATAGCTGTCGACGCCAATGGCAACGTGCTGTCACCTCGGCCAATATGCCTAATACAGTTATTCAGGTTTGATAGTTTCAGACGCTGATAATTGCTGCGCTTTTGCTGGATGATCCGTGCGTACGTTTGTGTGTGCGTATGTGTTTTGTGTAACCTTTGTGCACGTTATTTTGAAATAAATTTTCTGTCTGTTTAAGACTTGTCGTTTCTTGGTAAACATCAGAAGAGATTTTCGCAGAATGAATTCAGATCAGCAGAGTTCAGCACATAGATGTAAAAAAACGTTCCAGGAAAAATACACATAAAACGTAAAAAGTGGCAAAAATCTTTTTAAAAAGTTTTAAAACGTTGATAAAAAAGTTAACCCTAATTTGTTCAACTTTTTGCCTAAAACCTAATAATATAAGTACAGCAAAGCTAGAGGTAGCCTAATGGGCCGCTATAGCGAAGTTTGGACTAAAATTCACTTCGACAGACGTGTCATTTCGCTTTACATTCACATTCACCAGGGGGCGAGAATTTCACGTGTAATTTAGTACGATTTTGTGCTTCCAGTTACGGTTAACATTAGGCTTAGGGTTTGGGTGTAGGGTTAGGGTTAGTGTTAGGGATCGGGATAGGGTTAGCAGTTTTCAAAGATTTGTGTGACAAATATGCACACCATAAATTATTGTAAAATATGGACAGACGAATCACTACGCAACATTCACATTCACCCATAGATGTGATAAACGTTTACAACGTTTACAAAAAAATCTTTGTAAACGTGTTTATTATTTTGTCAACGTTCATCTCAATAAAAATCACGAGCAAAACGAAGCAAAATTATGACGGGAAGCCAAGCTATAGTGCATTGCGTTCGATCACTGATAGAGTTCATTGGGTCACGGTGCTAGTGACGGTAAAGAGGACAACTCAACTTAGTTTTCACGTATATTTGCGTGTCCTACTTTGTGGATAGTGAACCAAAATTCACCCGACTTTTTTCGCCCAACGCGGGAGAAATCGCCGTCGGTCGTAATGTTGTCCAATTTTAGATTTCTTTATCCGTTTCAAGATATTTGCCGTCCAATTTCAAAATCGTTTGAAATCGGACTAAATGTTACACGTTTTGACCCTTTTTAGGGGGGAAGGCCCGCTAAAATTTTGGACCGGGATTACAAATCGAACACACCTGCGGTTATATGGCAAAATTTCGTGCCGATCGGCAGACGGAACTCGACTAATAATGCCGTTGATGTCACTGTATTCGAATAAATTATTTCAACACAGTGGTCACCAAACAACGAGAATATTCGTAAAATAAAATCTAAAAAATAAACGATAAAACTGTCGGCGGTGTTCAGCAAAGCTGCTGCTATTATCACATCAGATTTTGCGATGTCGCCGAGTCGTGACGTCGCTAGTCACGTGACCTCGTCGTCTTCCGGCGTTTCTGCAGCTGGTTCTCGGTGTCAGTTTGCCGAACAAGTTGTCGTAGACGGCGCGAGAGACCGGGTCCAACTTGGCGATGACGTCACTGATGACGTCATCATCTGTGGTGAACTCGTGGTCGTGGGATGACTCAAATGTTGTACGCCGTGTTCCAGAATTGGCGACAACCCTAGCTACAAACACACATAATTCGCTTTGTATGTCATGTATTTTAACGAAACCCTCACTAACTTGCTATTATTTACCGCCACACTTACTATGACAACCGCACCTTACTGCGTGAGGTTAGTGTGACACCATTATGACGCCAAAATTTGTTTCCATTAGGATTAACTTAATTAAGTTAATTTTAATTCGTTGTTGTCTTCATAAATTTTTAAAATTTTCTAACAAAAAATCTTTCAGACATTACAAACTTGATACACACTTGCCTGCGAGATTATCGCTAATTTTGGAACACAGTGTAAAGCGTTGAGGAGGATCCCGACGTGGCAAAAGCGGTGGCGGTTGACACGCGTCGTCGGGGACCCGGGGTCTCAGTCTGACTTCTTCGGCAGAATTTGCCGGTCGTCCGCAGCCGTTCGGCGCTGACGTCGCAGCAATGTAGTGCCCGACCTGCGGCGCCGACCCGTGCTGCAGTTTTCCGTAACAGCATTCGGCGGTCACGTGCTGTTTTAGACGCAGGAAATCGGTCGGGGTGGAAACTGCGACACTCGGTGAAATTAGGCGTAGAGGAGACGGATATTGAGGACTGGCTGCTAGGGTTCTTTGCGACAACGGTGTCAGCAGGCAGGATGGAGACGTGGCCAGCTGTTGCATTGTCGAACAACCGCCGACAAACAATGGCGACTGCTGACCCGTTGCCATCGGCACCGGAAACGGAAGTAGCCCGACGACAGCAGGGGAATGTGGAGTGCAGCCGAGTCTGGTAGTCGGTGTCGTCAGCGCACGTCTAAACAAACCGAGAGTGGTATGAGGTGACGTTTGCAACGACACGCATGTCTTAGTATTGCCCCGGCTTACGGTTTCAGTCGACGCAACCGGAAGTAGTTTCGGCGCGTAGTCGGTAACTTTTACGTCGCAGCACGTAGTTGCAATGTCGGTGGCTGCACTCGAGCAGCGGCTTTCGGAGCGACGTGGACTTTCTGAATGCGATATGACCGGAAATGGAAGTCCGGATGACGTCATCATCGTGACGTCACAGGTGTTTCTGCAAAAGTTCGGAGGCAAACAGGACAACGCGGCTGAATCGGAGTTCGGACACTCCTCCGAGTGGGATGATGCGTTCGCCGACACCGGAAATGAATCTACAAGCACTGGAATTGAGCTGCAGACTTCCGCGGTTGATCGAGTGGGCGTGTTGCGGCAAGTCATTTCCGGTTTTTCGTCGTCGTCGGCGCTGGATCTAAAGACAGCACCTGAACTTTCGACATCATCACGCTTCGCTTCAGTCCTATGATCGTCATCATCATCATCATCAGCAGCAGCATCAGCAGCAGCAGCAGCATTGTTTGTCGTCGTGCAGACGTCAGCACGAAAGCTTTTCTTGCTGCGACGTTGCTCGGTGTCAAACGAAGTGCGTTTCTTTCCCCGAGATTCAACCACAGCATCTTCTTTGTCCAGAGACCTCGGCGTCCGAGCGTCGTGACATCGGTACTCGACGCACGAGGACGAAACTGCAACGACAATGTCATACAAGAATTTTTATGCTTCGATCACCATCCGTCAGTTGGGAGTGCACCAGGGATGCAAAACCCAAGTTTTTTTAAAAAAAAATAGCTTTTATGGTCTTTAAGGTTGTTTTTGGGTTTTAAAGTTTTTAAAGTAGTTTTTCAGATTTTAGTGTACACAAAGACGACGCACACAGTTTAAGACCCAGGATGGGAACCATTCTCTAAACTCACTCTCACATCGTTTTTGTTCAGTGAATCAGTGAACAGTAATTCACGATTAAAATACGAAACTGAATTTGATTCGCATTACAAATTGCACAACAATTAAAAAACCTAAAATTCTAAATATCAGCTTTTTGCGGCTTGTTTTAGGTTTTTTTTAGAAAATCTAAAAATAGGTTAAAAACTTCACTTCGTAAATTTTTCCGCGACATTTCTTTTATGCATATTGATAAACTTTCTCCAAGCTTTTGTCGTCAATGCATGCACATTAGGTCAGAATCGAACTAACTGGGTTTTGGGTCAAAAGTCACATTTAACATCCTAGCTGGCGTAGAGAGCCTACACAGAGCTCGAGTTTTAACTATCACTTTGCATTTGTAAAGGACGAACATCTACAGAGAATTCGCTATTGTCATAGGTTTGTATTGTTGCCGCATATACACTGCTGGGAAGAAAGCCCACTGCAAGAAAGCTTGCATTTCTGCAGACATCCACCTCTGCACTCTGCAGTGCAGGCATCATTTGTCATTATCAGCTCGCGTGTTTCTAGAATTAGGCGAACAAAGCAGGCAATCCGACAGCTAGAAGACGTCAAGTGGCGATTGACGAGCATAAGCTAGCCGAACCACGTCGCAGACTGAACAGACTCAAACGCAATCAGACTAACAAAGAAACATCGGACGGTCAGCTGAGCTTTCGCGATTAGTGATGATGATGATACTGTACCCGCGAAGACGTGCACTTAACAACAAAATTCAGAGAAAGGAATACAGCTTCCGCTTCGCCAGACCTGAATGCCCGGAACAACCTTTCGGTTCATCTACGTAGCATGGAAACACAGATCTCTTCAAATTTCACCTAAAAACTTAACTAGTATTTTGAAAATCTTTACTCGTCATCACTGGTAGCACGACAAAATAATTAAAGAAAAAAAATAAAAATAAACGTATACAATAATACGACAATATCAGTCACATGACCATTGATAGGCAACAGAATTTTAACATTTTGTACAAAGCAACGTAACGTATTTTATAGAGTAACGTATTTTATAACAATGCTGTTGTCAGCGCCCCTGTAAATGGTGCTCATTGGCATCGCGGCAGGAGAAGGGGATAGCCCCGAAATTTTAGCCTGCCGGAAAATTTTCTTCCGAAATTGCAAGAATAAGTGGGAGCTGACAATCTTCAATGCTGGGAAAATTTAAGGACCAAATCAAATTTTTGAACAGCTATAACCTTGCTCGTCGAAAATTTACAGCTGTTTGCCAAAATAGCTTTCTGCCCTTTTCCCAACTATTTCTATCCCACGACGCCCGCCATCGACGGCGCTATAGAAATGACTCGTTCTATTGTATCGTTGTTTTGTGTCATCACCTTCTGCAGTGTTGTGCATCATCGCTATAGAAACTGCACCCTCCGTGTTGTTGGGTTGCTCAGACATAACACCATCAGTACCGGATGACAGACTGATGTCGACGTCGACATCTTGTTTACGTTCTTCGGTCGTCGGCGTTTTCGTTTCCGCATCCGCCAGTCGCGGTTCTAGCGAAAACACACAACACAGTAGTCATCGGTGTCGTCAGTCAAAATGTAGGCGAAGCAGAAATCTGCTATTTTCCGACAGACGTACACTACAAACTTCCGACGGCATTCTCACGGACAGGTGCAAATTCCCCACAGAAAAAATCATGGATGCTCACAATTTTAATATTGTCTTTAAATTTTCCCCAAATAGGGTGTTTCGGTCTCAAATTTTGCATTTTGGATGCAAATTTTCTTAGAAAAAAAATTTGGGGACAATTTTTCGACAGCCCAAGATTTAGGTAGCAGATACCTTTCCTCTAGCCACGTCATTCACCAAATTCAAGTGTAAGCCTATACGTCGTCTGTTGATGTATGCATTTGCTTTTTTTACGACTGACGGGAAATTTTAACGAAAATCTCAACGTTTTTTAAACTTAAAACGCTTTAAAGACACAGCTATATACTACAGACTCAAATTGATCGTACGCGTTGCCGACAATATTTGGATTAAAATGAAAAAAGCTATGCTGCATAAACTAAAAATTGTTTTCTTTCTATTTTTCAAACTATTATTTTAAAAAAAACAAGACGAATACAGAAAAGTGGGTAAAGTTCAGCGGCGTCGTGTTTTGAGAAAGTGGAACGGGGTCCGAAGTTGCAATAATTATCCTACAAAGGATTATTGTTGGTGCATGCTCAAAAAGCCAATTTGCCGCTAAGTGTTCAAAAATGGGGAATTTTAGCTTCACATTTCGTAAATTTAGAAGAAAATTCTTCCTCAAAAAGAACATTTTTTCACAAGCTAAAATTTAGGGTGGCGGCAAATGTCCCCTCCCCTTCTTCGATCTGTCACAACGCCACTGGTGACTGACGTCATTGTTATACGTAGATCGTATTGTATTGCTTATACGTTGGTGGTCTTTTTGTGGCTGTTGCTGAAGTTTTTGCAGTCGTCGCTGGTGCGCCTTGCCGTTGAAGTGTTGTCTTGCCTGTTGTTGTGAATTGAGCGTAATGTCACATGATGTACAGCGCACTGTGCGACGACTCACTTTCCACGGTAAGGACGGCTGCACAAGGACGTGATGGCCCATAGCTGTTGCCGTCGCACCGTTCAACACTCCCGGCCGAACCTGAATGCAATAACAATAGTCAGCTGTTGTGTCATGATTTAGAAACTGAAATAAACTGCGTTCCAAAAAGCTGCACCAGAATATTAGTAGCATTGTAACTTTTTGTATTTTTCGTTATTTTTTCGTTGTATTAAGTGCTCAAATTATCTCATTATTTACCGTTAAATTAGGTGTCCCATATATGGAGTCGTAGGCAAAAAGGATTACTTACTTACTCACTTAATTAAGTAGTAAACTGAGCTCATATCGAATATCGATCTCTTTTGCATTTTTTTCCAGACATACCAGATTTTTCACAAATTCGATCTTTCGAATTTTACAGAGTAGTCTAGCAGAATCGTAGGCAAATATTATACAACAAAGCAAAACGAAACAAAACTGCTCTTTCGTGGCTACTGTCTCCCCCACGCACGCCGGCGCCTTATCAAACGATTACTTACTTACTTACTTACTTACTTACTTACTTACTTAGGTAAGTAAGTAGGTAGTAAACTGAGCTTATATCGAATGTTGATAACTTTTGCATTTTTTTCAGATATACCACATTTTCTACAAATTCCATTTTTCGAATTTTACAGAGCAGTTCAGCAGGTGTGGCGAAAAATAGTGTATCGGTTTTCTTGGAAATTTAGCTTTCTTCCCAGCTGTAAAAATTTGTGAAAACCCATTGAGGAGTGACAAAGTTATCGATAACTGTTTGGTGCACCGGTTTTTCGAATAGAAACGAGAAAAAATGCAGGCGCCGAGTGTCCACAAGCTATACAACTATCTGTCTAGCTGCCGAGCATCTCAGGCGTTGACAGTAAATTAGGTCACTCATCGCACAAGACGTGACTGCGCAAAATACGCGCCACTTGTGAGGTTCTTGGCATAGATGTAAAAAAAGTTTCAGAAAAAATTTTTTAAAAAACGTTAAAAAGGTGAAAACGTAACAAGAATAAAAAACGTTCAAAAACGTTGAAGAAAAATGTTAGCCATAATTTGTTCAATTTTTTGCCTAGTGCCCAATGCTGTATGAACTAAAGAGAGACAGAACTTCATTCAATTTCGGTTCAACCGTGTGGTCGTAAGACCAAGTATCACCAGACTAACTAAGTAAACTACCACTACTTTTCCTTTCTTTGGTTTTAAAAGTGCTTTTCAAAGTTGTTGGTAAAATTTTAGGAAACGTTTTTTTTTAAATTTAAAGCGTTGAAAAAAAAATCTTTAAAAACGTTAAAAGCGTAAAAACGTGACACGAATAAAAAAACGTTAAAAAAATTTTTTCTACATTTAGGCCCCTATGGTTCTCGGTGTCCGATGATCTTCGCCTTTAACTGTTTTGCAACGAAAATTAACACACCCGTTATTCCCACCCTTCCCGGTCACGCCAGTTTTGGTTTCTTTGTGCCATTTTGTTTTCGAGATACAGTCCCGTACGGCACAGACAGATAGACAGACAGAACCAACAGACAAGACGCGTAGAGTGACCTATAAAATGGCCGCACGTTAAACTATATTATACACGAATTATTAACGGTATTCATTTCAATGTTTTAACATTTATGATAAAAAACTTTATTTAAATTATTTAACACAATTCGCATTTTACATTTCGCAATTTGATGCACTTAAAAAATGGACCACAAGATCACGACGCTGCAGTTTTCCTAATTTCTCTGCGTTCCAGTAAACGAAAATGTCCACAACTATATTATACGGGAGTCTCTGTAACCGCGGTTTGCACTCAACAGTGCCAAGGGTGCACTGCAGGCGATTGTATAACGGTTGGTATCACGCCTTTGAAGTGAATTTGAAGGCTGGTATCACATCGGCCGAGGGCAGTAGAGCGATGTTGCTATTAGCTGAATCTGGTAATGTAAATATCTCAAAGTTGTCATAAATGGACCTACAACAGTTGTAAAAATGTTCTCGATTTTTAGGTTATATTGCTAACATTGTATCAAACTATATGCAGATGCAGTTGTGTCGTACACAAATAAACGCCGCCAAAACAGGCCAATCACGTATAACCACCCCTGCTAACCCGCCGCTATGCGACATCATAATACCAATCCTCATAACTCAGTGAACAAATAAAGTGACTGATACCAATTGTCTGCACACCCTGCAGACAACGAAGTTTCGCTTTTTACAAAACTCACTGTAGGTGACAATCTGTCACCTGCTGCACGTGACAAAGGCTCATCGACGTCGGAGCACGTTCAACAGGAAACTGATAGTGTTTTTTTCACAGTGTCCACGGCGAATGCCACCCGGCGTTTCATTGGCGTTTTTGGCACTGTCCACAAACGAATTTATGCTTACTTATTACTTTTTGGGGCTACATAAGTAAATGTGAGCTGCACGGTCCAAAAAAAGTCTGTGTAACTTTCACGAATTTAAATATACATGCATTTGCATATTTTAGGCATCAGTCATCGCAAAATACGCTTTACCAAAATATTATTTTTAAAACTTTCCAATGTACATATCACGTAGTTATGACGCCTTTTACACATATTCATCCTGCTAGTTGTTTTTGTTTTATCGTACTTGTTTGGCAAAAAACATTATTAGCTGCGATCAAACGCGTTTCCTGAGCTCTAAATTTGCCCACAATGTATTATAACACTTTATTCGCAACAAGTGCAGAACACAAATGACAAAGAAAAAGACAGACAAAGACAGAATGAGAAATTTAGCTGTTAAAATGATTACAAACATCCAAGTACAACTGAAGCAAAGTGACTATAAACGGTGGATGCAAAAGAACAGTTAGTTTTTATACATAGTGAATCACAATAGTAGTTTTGAAGGTTACCAAGGTAACCATACTTGAAATTCTGAACACAAAACACACTACTGAGATATCTACAGTTAGTAGCACATGATATCAGCCGCCGGGACTCAACCCCGGACATCATTAGTCTTTTAAGAAGGGGCACTTTGCGGTAAAGAAAAAAAAGAAAAGAAAGAAAAAGGGAAAAGAAAAAGAGAGAAAAAAGCAAAGTGATGGACAAACAAAAACAGGAAACGGGAAAAAAGGGAGTGAAAGGGGACAAAGAGAACGGGATGAAGAGAAGTTTTGCACCTGGAGAAAAACAGAAAAGTCGGCGGCTTTTTTATGCTTCTAGCTCTATACGCGAGCCATAGGTTAGACATCTCTGCCGGCGTCATTAGAAACATCAACAGGCTGGCAGCAGCAGCAGCAGCAGGGCCTGTTTCGCGGGGCTGCGATGAAAAAGCTATGTTCGCGGCTGAGCGGATCCTGGCATCTCGTCCCATCGTTTTTGAGGCGCTTACTACCGGTGCCATTCATAAATCACTGCTCCGTTCCACTTCTAGCAGCAAACTCGCTATTTACTGCAGCTCGGGCTATCTGTGCGTCTGTCTGGCTGGGCGTGCGTTATCTGACGCGTAAAGACTGCACGCTGCGCGTCGGCAGCGCGCAAATGTACGATCGTTTGCGTTAGCCGATGAGAAGGTCAAGCTCTAAAATACGTCACGAAGCAGACGCTTAGACTACGTGACTACACTAGTTTTTTGGCATTTACTCAAAACGTTTAGTTGGTTCTATCTTGTATATTGTAAGATTATTGCTATTGGGCGATCGCCGTGTCACATGGTATTGCGTTAGCGTACTGTAGGCCTAAATTGGTGATGTAGCCGAGTTCTCTTAGTTCGAGAGGCCTCCAGTTCGAGTCCGAGTCACGAAAAATAACTCGCGTTCACTGCCAGACTGAGTAAGCCTACTCTGACTGCGTTGGTCCGTAGGCTGTGTACAGCAAACACAAATACACAAAACAGACAAAATATGCAGTTGCACTTAAAATCGTGGAGACTGCAATAATGATTTATAGACGATGAAGTGCGTTATTGAAAGTGCTGAAATAGCTGAATGATCTGAAATAAGCGAGTGAAAGTAATGAATGATAAAATCCAAGTGAATAGGCCCCTACATTGACAGCTCAGATATTTTTACTTGTATGAACTTTAGAAAGTTAGCAGTCGTCTAATCTGCAATTAGAGGGTTCTGAAAACATCCGCACCTCTTCCAGGTTACTTGCATTTGGTACCATTAGCAAAATCTGCTTTGGTTGAACTTCTGTATGTTTCGCTGGGGCAAGACTGGGCCCGTTCACCTATGTTAGGTAACAGTTGTTAGGCCGCCCGGAACGATAGTTCGGGAAGGCCTTATGTTTTACTGCTGTTTCTTTATATTTTCTACGCGAGATCTCTGAGGTCTGTGGGCCGATCTCCGGGAAATTTTGCCACATGGTCGGAAGCATGTTCAATTTAAAATGCCGGTCCAAAAATTTGGGGTCTGCTTCCAAAACAATTTTGGGGTCAAAAAACATGCTAAATTTGGCGCGGTTTCGGACCCCTTCCCACTTTAAGCGTAAATAGGCTATTTTCAGGACAGATCGGATAGAGATATTTTAAAAAAAACTAAATATCGACAGCGTTTCCTCCCGCGTTGGACGAAAAAAGTCCGCTAAACTTTGGTCCACTTTTCACAGCGTTCTCGCGGCTAATATTAACTCACAAAATCGACTTTTTTGGAAAACCATATTTCGGCCCCTAGGGGGTGCTGCGCCCCAAAATTTTTACATGCGTCACAGAATGGCCAAGTCTTGCTAGCCCATACCCACAGGGGATGGGGGTTTTCCCAACATTTTTTTTTCAATGGGGATCAAAAATTGGCTTAAAATGTAGCGTATGAGCCACCATAACTTTGAAGCTAAAGGGAACAGCCCATGAAACTTTGCCGCATGATGTGCCGCTAGATAGGGATGTTAACCCATGTACAAGTTTTTTGGGGGGGGCATTGCCCCCTTATAATTTGGGAGGGCAAAAAGAGTCTAAAATTCTGCGCGATTTAAAACAACTTTCAACTTTGAACGCCAATATCTCTGGAGTGGATGGAGCTGTCGACAAGCAGTAAACGGCGTTATAAACTACTGTACCTTCTGCGTTGAACAAAAAAATTAATGAACTGTGGTTTACTAACTACGAAGTTGTGTTTGCTCATTTCGACCTACTCAACATCGAAAGTTCGCGCGGTTTCGGACAACTTTAGATACTGATCACATATATCTCGAGAATGGATAGAGATATCAAAAAAAGAATAACGACGTTTACAACTACGATCGATTCCACGTCGAACGCCAAAAAATTGGTAAACTTGGGTTCACAAACAACAAAGTTCTGTTGCCTCATTTCAAACCACCCAATTTTAACATTGCGCTTGGTGATAATGCAGTTGCGTTCGAGCCACGTGACTTTGTTGAGAACGAAATTTTAACCCCGTAACTGTCCCCCAATCGGAATTACGGCGCCGGGCGGCATCACGTTGGGCTCTGCCCCAAATTTCTAGTTTTTTGTTTCTTTTTACTTTTTATTCCATATCGCAGGTAACGCTCCGTAACTCTAGGATAAGCTGTAGACAACTTTCAACTTATTCAGCCTTGTGGAATTTTGTTTGTTTTCCAATATGTCCTGCCCACCGGCGTGTATATGATTACGAGGAACGAGTATCACGTTACCGATATTATTTTATCCTCGTTCTCCTCGTTCTTCGTCGTCCCTGTATATACATACGCTACATCATCCGAGATGTGTGTATAACTGTAGGTCTATGTAAAGGTCTGGAGGCACGCCGCAAGCGCGTGAATGTGATAAATGATGATTTGGAGTGCGATATGCCCAGCAGGTAAGCGCTGCCTCAGGGCACCGCGCAACTCGCGTCGACACCAAGCGGTGCAAGGCAGCTTCCGGTTAGGCTGAGTGTGCCTCAAAACAGGACATTTTGGCACGCAGTTTTTTTGCACTGTTAATAGCAAGTATGTGCAGAAAATCCTTTTATTTGATTTGCTGTCGTATTTATTGACAATTTCTCACAAAAACTGAACTTCGTCGCTAAGCGCAAGCAAGCACTGCAAGTGATCTGGGACAACTTGTCATCAACGTTGTTGTTACAAACTTTACTAAGAAAATAAATGCATGTGTCAAAGCCGGCGATGCACATGTCAAGTTCATGTCAAGTCACTGCCAAATTGTTTGTTATGTTGCTCGAATAATAATGTGTTTGTACGAGGTGCAAACATGGTGCGCCGTTCGTTCCGCGCACATTCCGTTGCATGTGAACATGAGACGATGTGGTTACGCGAAAAATCCAGTAATTTTGTCGTAGTTGGAGATAATAAAATGCCTTTTGGCACTTTTACTAGACTATAAACATGTAACACATGTGTGAAATTTGGCGATAAAATTCAAAGCGGTTGCTCAGAAAATGGCAAACAACTTTAGGGGATACTTTTCATGCTGCATCCTGTATACCGTGACAAAATCTACTAATATAATAGTTGTGATCGACGGTATGTTCGGCCTGGCACATGTTTGTGATAAACAGACTCGAGAGGTGTTAATCAAATGTCACCAAACCCATGTGATCTCAACCCAGAGATCAGAGAAAGACACCAAAAAGTAAGTTTTTCCTGTAAATGGCGAAACTGCACACCGCCGCACCGCCTGCTGCTGGATCTTTCCATCAGCGACCAACGGTTCACTTTGCTCGCCCGACTCAAACTCCACTGGCTTCGATTGTTGTGGATACAATAAGTGGAAGGTATACAGCAAATCTACAGCATCTGGAAATTGTTACATACAGTTTTTTACGACTTGTTGACATATACCTTGGCGACGAAAACGTATAGTCTACACGCGCTGGCAGCCCAACTTCTGTGCAGCAAATTTCCATTTGTTCCTGTTGCGTGCCTCTATCAGTAGTGCATGGTAATCCCATATCCGATAGATGTTATCGATCCATTTTTTCTAGGTCTTCCTCTTGGTCTGGTTCCCTTGCTTTGCCCACTATTCGCCCACTACCTTACTCGGTAGCGTAGCTATATAGACTTAGGGGGCACTTGAGGGGTGAGGTGTGGGGAGGGGCTGCGCCCCTTTCCCATAAATTTTTTTCGATGTTTTTGCGCTAAAATGAAGAGTTTTGGTGCATGTTTGCACTATTTTGAGTAATGAGTAGACTCCTAGGGGAACACATGACCCCCAATGCACCCTTATGGGTACGCCAGTGACCTTACTATAAGATACTGTAAGGTTCAGCAACTAATCGAACTGATGGATTGTGAGCCTAATGTGCTGTTTCGTTCGCCGGACGCGTTCCTACGTGTATGTTCTTACCTGCTGTGCCGGGCACTCGGCGCCCATGCAGCGTGATGCATGCGATGCCTAGGAACATCAGCTTGACGTCCTTTGCTACATCAGTCCGTGGACGTCAGTCAAGCTGCTTAGTAACGGCTAGAGTTACAGAAAGCTTTCACTTATGGGTGTAAGCAAACGCCGGACAGTTAAATGTTGCAGGCGTGGACTTTTGGGGCAGTGATATATCGAAGTTTGGTAGTGCGTTGCCGGCCCACGAGCAAACCCGCAAAGATCCACGTAAGAACGGGCTTAGATCTCGATTTACCGGTAGGCTATACAAAAAACGTAAAACGCTGCGGGTCGACTCAAAAGCTAAAAAGCAGCATCAAATATTAGGCATACGTGCTATATCAGCGCGCGAAATAAGTAGAAAGTTGTTTAATTCTATTGCATTGTCTCGCTCTGGCCTATTATCTTTTACCTAGCCGCTTCTCTTTTCCTTTAGATCCGTGGAAAGAGGTAATGTTTTACCTCTGTTTGCCTGCAGCCTACAGTTCGTTAGTCTGCTAGAAAAGTTATAAACGGATTTTTACCAAAAAAGTAGAAGACCATGTGGGGCTCAAGAAACAATCAACTAAATTTTGGCCGCGATCTGCATCACGATCGGAATCTATGAATTTTTAAAAGATGTGTGCAGTAGTAATAGTCTATACTTTACTATTATTCGCTAGACGCAGCATTTCAGCGCCTCAGATTTTCTCGCCGACATTGTGCGCTTTATAAATTAAATTTACTTACTTACTTACTTACTTACTTACTTTGCTGTCTTTGTCAATTGTGATGAGCCTTCTGCCAAGTCGTAATTTCATCGCAAAATAAAACAAGCACCTCAAGCGACGTTGGTTGTGCTCTCAGGAGCTTATAATTTCGGACTGATTTCACACTGCTAACGGATTTTCTTGCTTGCGACTTTTTTCGTCTGCGTTTTTAATGTTTCAGTTCTTATTATTTCCTTTTTTGGCCGACCGTACTTAGGGTCATTCCTATACCACATGGTTGTGTCTGCAGGTTGTCTGTTGTCCGCGGTAACGACCACAATCACTAATTACAGGGGAAAATATACTGAAATCACCAAACCCAAATCGCCGTGTGACAAAATCACGAAATAATTAAGAGGCAATAAAATCGCGAAACGTTGCAAGCAGTGGCGGTTCTAGATTGCAACATCTGAGGGCACGGCCCCATGGCGAGCTCGGTAGCGCGAGCCTATAACGGGGGTCTGGAGGCAAGAGCCACCAGCGGGGTCCAGGGGCAGAGCCCCTGGTCAGGAAATCGGGTGAAGCACTTTTGGTTTTTAGACGCTCAACGAAAGCCGCAAATTTGCCCATTTTTCTACAATTTGGAAACGCAAAGAAATGAGATATTAGTGTTATTTTTGCAAACAAGTAATTTGAGCACAGCTCATGAACGTGCGACAACCTTAGCAGTTCTTTTTCTCACATTGTCTTGGTCTATCTCCAGCCATTTCGTCGCTTTGAAGTCTGCACCGCAGCCGAAAATCGCAAAAAAACACTAAAACTCCCTATTTTGGGGGTCCAAGGTCATTTAAGGTCATCGATGTCAATACCGCTAAAAAGCTAGCGATTCTCATGATACGCGGCATATCTAGGCCTATCTGCAGCTGTTTTACGCTAGACACGCTAATATCAGTAACATAACCACTTTTTTTAGTGGGGTGCCCCTTTTTGACGTTTGCGTGCGCAAGCCTCCTTGAACATACGGGGTCGACATGTGGACTGGTAATATCTGCGTTTAATGCTAAAAATTTCATACGCAGGTTGTCTTGGACTATCTTCGGGCATTTCGTCGCAATTCATTCTTGAAATGTGCGGTGTAGCCAAAAATTGCAAAAAAATTCACCAACACCCTTTTTGGGGGTTTAAGGTCATTCAAGGTCATCGATGTTGATAAATCCAAAAAGCCTGTCACCAGTGCTTGTTATGATATGCAGCATGTCTGTGCTTACCTGCAACCGTTTTCACGCTACACGAGTTAATTGCGATAAAATAATTACTTTTTAGGGGGTAGCCGTCTTTGACGCCGCCTGCGCCGGCCTCCTTGAAACTAGGGGGATCGGGACTTGGACTGCTATAATCTACGTTAATGCTGAAAATTTCGTACGCAGGTTGTCTTGATCTATCTCCAGCGATTTCGTCGCAATTCAGTGTTGAACTGTGCGCTGCATCCAGAAAGTACGAAATTTCACTGAAACACCCTTTTTGGGGGTTCAAGATGGTTCAAGGTCATCGATGTTGATAAATCTAAAAAGCCTGTAACCAGTGCTTGTTACATAAGCAGCATGTCTGTACCTATCTGCAACCGTTTTCACACTATACGAGCCGATAACGGCAAAATAACGTTTTTAAGGGGGTATTCCTCTTTGACGCCCTCGTTCGAGGGGAATCCCCGCACCCACTGGCACGAAATTTTGTCACGAAAAAACTAGAGACCTTGAGGCAGCCCATGGTAAAAATTTCGTGATCCTAGCTTGCATCGTTTTGATACAGATCACGAGTGTGTCAAACAGACAAGACTGACAGACAGACGCCCAGACGATGGCTAAGACGCACGAAACATTCTGCTGTCGCGCGTAAAAATTATGGGTGGCCACGAAACTGAGGGGCTGGAGCAAAATTGGGGCCTGTGCCCCCTGGCCGGGGCCTAAAACCGCCACTGGTTGCAAGTGATAATGTCTTGTTCACCCACATCGGATAAATGTGACAAGTTTGGCGATTACTTATGTTCGATCTATGTAAAAACTACAATCTTCCCTCCCTCGCTTTGGGCGAAAGTTTTGTTCGATGCACGTCGTACTAATAACAAACCCGAGTCTTTCCGTCGGCATTTCAATGCGCAATTCACTTCACCGCATCATAGGCCTACATTTTTGGGGGGGATGAGATTGTAGTACAGCAGACAGTAGCGTATATCGCCATGAATGATCCGGACACTGTTGCGCCTACTACTACTGTCGAACGCAAACGACAGCAACACTTTTTCCGAGCCTGGCAGAAGTTCCAACAGCAGTACTGTTGACCTCAAGACAACAGTTCTTGCGCGCTGTCGGCTACAGCTATGCTGCAATGTACGATTTATAGGCGAGTTTCAAAGACTTACCGCTGAGAGCATTGTTTATGCTTACATTCTGCATTGCGACTTGTGTTTTACGCGCAAAACGTTAGGACTATTTTTGTGATTTTGATATTTTACGTTTTTGTGATTTTGGCTTTTTTTCTGTGTGATTTTGGATATTTCATAAATAATTAGTGAAACCTAATGATTTAGGTAACGTATGTATTGGGGCTAAACGGTACGTCGTATGGGGTTGATTATACCGTTTAATAGGGCGATGACAAGTTCCTATAGGCTGTCAGTAGTAACTATGTCGCTATTTTTTAGCGGTTTGGCCACAATCTTCAGCGCAAAGTTGTTGCCTGCCTGGATCATCACCGTGCGCCGAATTACCGCATCCTGGCGCTGATTGTAGCGTTCGGTAGTTGCGCGACTGGAAGTCGGTCGCTGGTCTTCGGATGTAGGCAGTACGGTCGCCCACCCTATCAAACCCTATCGACGGCTGAGCTTCTTGTTACTTTCCTGTTCTCAGACTTCTGTTTCCCATAACCGTCTGTTCTAGACTTTTTTCGTAGCAGACTATTTCCAGTACTTGTCCTATTTCAGTTTAGTTTAATCCAGTTAACCATTTTTTTAAAAATTTATGTGCTAGATTAAACTGGCAGCAAATCATTAATCATAATTCTGTAATTTTCTATTGTTGTCGACGATGAACGTACCAGGTACTGTATCTGGGTGGTGTTGCAGTAGGTCGCGGCGTGTAGCCGTGCAGGCCACTGCGGTGATGTCTGGAACACTGGCAGAGCGGGTGCTCGAACTGCCGGCGCCATGCCGCCAACAAGGTGATGTAGTCCTCCGGCTTGTGGCACGACCGTCGGCGGCGAGTCACGTATTAGCTGGGCATGATACTGACCAGCATGGTTGGCAGAGTCCTGGAAAGACAAGGAGTGTGGAGTTAGTAATCTGGACTGGACGACGGCTGGAGGCGGAGCGTCGACGAAGTAGAATGCGTTCATCTGGTCCGAGCTAGATCGGTCTGTGACCGATATAGCCTACATGTCAGACGACTTTAGGTGATAATACCGAGTTCTCCCTAGTTTCTTGTCAATGAGAAACTGGACAAGATGATCGCAGGTATGCTAACGTACGCGATAAATGTTGTCACTTTGCAGGTCCATCGATAGCTCATGCCAGTCAGCTGCCACTTCCGAGATTGTACCGGTAATGCGCTTCTAGTCACGAGTCTCATTCATGTAAGCAACGCTATAGGCTGTAGCAAATACTTCTTGAAGATTGAGTCTTTCTGTCACTCTGTGCCCGTGTCACGTAAAGTAGACTAGGTCTATATCTCGTCAACTTCCGACGGACCGACAGCAGCCTACAGATCTAGTTCGAGAGACAGCTGCAGACAGGGAATCTCCCTAGTAATCACAGCGTTTCAACACACCTCGTCTTTGATGTGACTGAATCCGTGGAGGGAGCGCCAAGGCTGCAGCAACAGCCGGCGCGACAGCGTTATCAGCACGTCGTGAATTACAATAACGTCACGCAGCACGCGGCACGCCCTAGAGCTCTCAGCAATCATTCGCAAGTTCTACGAGGCGACGATCGAACTCACGCGCTTTACGATCCGACGCCCGTGCGGTGCCACGAAGATCTCGACTGGTGTCTGCAACCGACCTAACACCGAGCCGTGCAGCATTCCGACCCACACGCCACCGCGATTGTACGTACGACTTCTTGGGTGGTATACGCCACCCGGTGTACGGACAGCTTGGGGACCGGCGACGAGGATTAAAAAGTAGGCGGGACAGAAGGTTGCAATTTTGCCAGACAGACACTACAAATTTCCCACAGCGGAGACAGTCGGTGCTTAGAATTACAATTTTGCCCCGGAATGTTTCCAAACCGGTGTTTCAGCCGTAATTTTTACATTTTTAAACGACAGTTTTCGGACAAGAAAAATATGTCAAAAAATTATTCGACAACCAAAAATTTAGGGTGGTCAACTGCCCCCCCCCTGAATCTTTTGTTACGACGCCACTGACCTTGGGTTGAAGGCATGTCACCAACCATGACGACGGCGCCGCCACCTACGTGCATGGCTAAAATAGCTGAGGAGCATATTGACATTTTATAAACACTTTTGACTTGGTTCACAGTCTCAACTTACTTTATAAGCTCTAGTTTTTCGAGCTCTGAATAAGCGCTTCAATTATAAACACATACACACAAGCTCACTGAAAAATACTTCGGTATCAGCTAAAACTGGCTGCAATTTTAATACGTTGTAATATCGATCATCGGTGTTGGCGAGAGTGATCAGTCGCCGTGCCCTTCTTTCCACAATACCACCCAAGACGTCCGCACCCGAGGAACAGCACAAACCACCCATGCTGTGCGACTACCTGACGGTGCAACCGGCGCTCGTCTGCGGTGGATTAGCAGTCGATGACACGCGGCTTCAGTCAGCTAGGCCGCTCGTCAAGCCGCTCTACCACGCCAGCAACAACATGACCGGTTCTCGGCGCCCATAGTTGCTCTGCTCGGCGCTGCACTATTTCAGTTCAGCATCGACAGGTCTGCACGGGCATCGCATCGCACTGGTGTGCGGAGGCCCGACCCCGAATGTATTTCATTTATTACAGACAGACACAATGACTTTTGGATAATTTTTATTTTTCCCGAGTAGCGAAACTGACCAGCCACTCTCATAGACATTATATATAATAAAACTGCAAGCAATTCATTTAATGTTGTATAAGCGCTGATGTAAAACTGCAAAAATCAAAAGGTATAAGCACGAACTAATGTATTAGCTCAGACATTTAATCTGTTCTCAGTAGCCAGATATAAATGTCTAAGCTAATGCATAATGTTCGTGCTTATACTTTTTGATTTTTGCAGTTTTACATCAGCGCTTATACAACA